>R14__coassemble_1136_pt1 | contig 14243 bp, 12 predicted proteins | sample R14__metabat2_high_PE_037 | metagenome-assembled genome bin R14
CCTGCAGTTCCTTTCAACAATAGTGTGTCCTTTGCTGATGAGGAATTCGCAGACAGCATCCTCCCCTGCCTTGCCCAGCACCATCCTTGGTGTCAAAGTCTTCATAGTCTTCATGGTTTTCTGCAAACCTCATTCAAAAGTGACAATCGTCACCCCGGATCCTCCGAACTGGACCTGCTCATCCTTTACGGAGACAATTCCAGGAATGGTGTTGAGGTATCTCTGCAATTCATCCCTCAAGGCGCCAGTTCCCTTGCCATGGATGATCCTTACCGTCCCTATGTCAAGCATTATTGCATCATCGATGTAATGTTCGACTATGTCCAGGGCATCAGAAACCCGTTCTCCCCTGACATCAATTTCCGGCGAGAACTTGAGCCTTCGGTCACGAAGTCCCGAATTGTCTTCCACGACAGATCTCGGTCTGACCGTTTCTTTCAGCATTGCCTTGAACTCGTTCGAGGAAATTCTCTCCACCTTGTCCAGCGGCATCTTGCTCGTTATGTTCCCGACAGCTACTGTGACGGCCTTGTCGGACACACGGATGACTTCTCCTGCCATTCCGTTGGATTTGATCCGCACCTTTTCTCCGACTTTCAGAGTCCCTCCGCGGAACTGCTGTCCCTCATCTGCCGGAGCCGGAGTTTCTTCCTTTCTACCTTTTCTGCTGTTCTTCTGCTTCCTTTCGTTCAACTGCTTCAGCTTGGAATCGATGTAGTCGTCGTGGTCTTTCTGTTCCTTTTCTTTCCTGACCTGAAGCGCCGAGACGAATTCCTGGAGGTTTTTCCTTGCCCCCATGGTCTTTTCCTTTTCCGCCTGTGCTTCCTTGATGGTCCTGATTGTGTTCTCTACTGTCTTGTTGGCTCCCTTTACGATTTCCTGTGCCTCCCGGGTGGCCTTGTCAAGTATCTCCTTCTTGGTCTGCTTTATTCCTTCCAGTTCTTTCTGGTATCGTTCAGTGATGTCTTCAAGAGTCCTGTCGGTGTTCTTTATCTTCTGGAGCTTCTCCTTGAGAGCCCTCCTGTTGCGGATGATCTTGCGAAGGTTTCTTTCAATGTTGACGAATTCTTCGCCTGCCCTGTTCTCAGCATCCTTGACTATGCTTTCAGGCAGACCCATCTTTCTTGCCAGCTCGAAGGCAAATGAATTGCCCGGCAACCCTATTTCAAGCACGAAGAGAGGCTGGATCCTTGCCGCATCGAACTGCATCGCGCCATTGACTGCGCCGGTGTCCGGTCCGGAAGCATACAGCTTGAGGTTGGTGTAGTGTGTCGTGATGACACCGAAGACTCCTCTGCTGTCAAGTTCGCTGAGTATGGCTTCTGCTATTGCTCCACCGGCTGCCGGTTCCGTACCAGAACCGAATTCATCGATCAGGATCAGAGTCTTGCTGTCAGCGGCCTTGAGCATGGCTTTCATGTCTTCCAGGAATGAACTGTAGGTACTAAGGTCATTCTCGAGGCTCTGGTCATCGCCTATGCTCACCATTATCCTTTCGAACACAGGCAGTTCTGAGGATTCGGAAGTCGGTATCAGCATTCCCCACTGGAACATGTACTGGAGAAGACCCGCTGTCTTGAGACAGACGGATTTTCCTCCGGCATTCGGTCCGGAAATCAGCAGAATGTGCTTTGCGGAATTCAGTTTGATCGAGACAGGCACTATGCTCTTTCCTTCTCTGGTGAGAGCTCTTTCAAGGAGCGGGTGCCGTGCTTTTCTGAGGTTCATCTCCATTTCCCTGGAGATGACTGGCATCCCGGCCTTGAAATCCAGCGCGACCTGTGCCTTTGCCATCAGGAAGTCAATTTCGCCGACATATTCAGCGGAGACAATGAGTTCCGGGACACTTGGCCTGACGAAGTCGCTGAATTCAGAGAGAATCCTGTGAATCTCCTGCATTTCTTCCGTGTGGAGAGTCACTATTTCGTTCTCGATTTCGATCAGCTCGGCGGGTTCGATGTAGGAAGTCTTTCCTGTAGCGGACGTGTCATGGACAAACCCGGGAATCTTTCTTTTTGCGGAACTGTTGACAGGAATTAGCAGTTTTCCGTCTCTGACAGAAAGACTAGCGTCTTCCTCGACTATTCCGTCAGCTTGTGCTTGTCTGAGTATTGAGGCTGCGACTTTCGAGATGGCGTTTTCCTTGGCTTTCAGTTCCTTTCTGATCTGGAACAAGGCATCAGAAGCGGTGTCTTTCACATCTCCGAACTTGTCCAGGATAGTGTCAATCTTCTTGTGAACTTCAGGAAAGTTCGTCACTTTCCGGCTCATCTTCTTCAGGTTAGGATAGACTCCATCCTTGCTGGCATCAAAGAAATCGGTGAGTCTGTGCACGGTTTCGACAAGAGTGCGCAGCTTGCCAAGTGAAAGAAGGTCGATTGTAAAGCCATCTTTTTCCAGCAGATGGAGAAATTGCAGGCAGTCGATGTAGCCGTTGACAGGAAAACTTTCCTCGAACATCACGATCAGCCTCATCTCATCTGTCAGCAACAGCCTGTGGCTTATTTCCTTCGGATCGGAACAGAACTTCTCATCTGCAACACGTGTGGTTGCATATTCAGTGGAGCATCTGTCCGAAATCATCGTCCTTATGCGGTCGAAGCCAAGCTTGGCTTCAAGTCTTCTGTCTGTCTCCGTGCTTCTTCCCTCCATCATCCTCATTGTTTCTTTTCTTCAGAGCCATCCTGCCCGCGCCACATCATCAGTGTCAGTTCATTGATGTTTGTAATGCGCTGCAGCTGTCCTCCACGCACGAAGGAAATCCTTCCTGTCTCTTCTGAGACGACTATCACATCAGCATCTGTCTCTTCAGAAATTCCGATGGCTGCCTTGTGCCTCATGCCGAAGCTTGCCGGAATGTCCGTACGGTTCGTCATTGGGAGCGTGCAGCGTGCTGCGACAATCCTGTCTCCACTGATTATCATTGCACCGTCGTGCAGCGGGGAATTCTTGAAGAATATGTTCATTATGAGCCTGCGGCTTATCATTGCATCGACCATGTCCCCGGTCTCTATGACATAGTCGAGAGAGTTCTTTCTCGGGAGCACTATCAATGCTCCTGTCCTGTCTTCGGACATCATCCTGCAAGCCTCCGAAATCTCATTGAGTGTGCCTCCAGCCATCTTCTTGCCGCTTCTCCCCAGCAGCTTGTCCAGAATTTCCTTTCCTCTTCCGCCCACATCAGTGTAGTGGGACCCGAACTTCATCAGCCAATGGCGGAGTTCGGGCTGGAACAGCACGATCAGAGCGATCACGCCAACATCTATGAAAGTGTTGAGGATCTCGTTCATCAGGTTCATGTTCAACGCCGAAACTATTACCTTCAGGATGAACACGAACAGCACTGCAAAGAAGATGTTCATGGCTGCTGAGCCTCTGATCCATCGGAAGACGAGGAAGATAAGGATTGCAACCATGAATATGTCCAGTATGTCGGCGAACGAAAAGTTCAGGAAGCCGAAGATGTCCAGCAGCATTCGGGATGTCTTTTAAACTGTGCAAAGATAACGATTTCTCTTTGATTATTAAGGAGTCAGCCTGTGGAAAACTTTGTTAATTGAAAAATAATCCGTATATTTGCAGCCCGCAAAATAGTGCGGTTTAATGTAAAGTATTTAGTTACAATTAATTAATCAAACCAATGCCTGGATTAATTGGAAAGAAAATCGGAATGACTTCCGTTTTCAGTGCTGATGGAAAGAACATTCCATGCACTGTCATCGAGGCTGGTCCGTGTGTTGTCACGCAAATCCGTACAGTTGAAAATGATGGTTATGCCGCTGTACAGCTTGCCTATGACGAAATCAAGGAGATACACGCCAGCGCGCCTCTTCAGGGGCATTTCAAAAAGGCAGGAACCACTCCTAAGCGCAAGCTTGTCGAATTTCCGGCAAACTTCCCGGGAGAAATCAAGCTCGGAGACACCATCTCTGTCAATGACGTCATGACTGATGTCAAGTTCGTAGATGTTGTCGGTACTTCTAAAGGTAGGGGCTTCCAGGGTGTTGTACACCGTTATCACTTCGCCGGTGTCGGTGGAGCGACCCACGGCCAGCACAACAGACTTCGCAAGCCTGGTTCACTCGGTGCATCATCATGGCCTTCACGTGTCTTCCCTGGAATGAGAATGGGCGGTCACATGGGAAATGCCAGGGTGAAGGTCTTCAATCTTGAGGTTGTCAAGGTCATCCCTGAGAACAATCTTCTCGTCATCAAGGGTTCCGTCCCTGGAGCCAAGGGTTCTTACGTAACATTGGAGTTTTAGCTATGGAATTACCAGTATTGAAAATTGACGGATCAGAATCCGGAAAGAAGGTTGTTCTTGACGAGAAGGTCTTCGGCATCGAGCCTAATGACCACGCCATCTATCTTGACGTCATCCAGTACCTCGCCAACCAGCGTCAGGGAACTGCCAAGACAAAGGATCGCAGTGAAATAGCACATTCAACCAAGAAACTCGGCCGTCAGAAAGGCGGTGGCGGAGCACGTCACGGCAGCTTGAAGGCAAACATCTTCGTCGGTGGTGGCCGTGTGTTCGGTCCTAAGCCACGTCTCTACAGGTCAAAGCTGAACAAAAAGCAGAAGGCGCTTGCCCGCTACTCAGCTCTTTCTTACAAGGCACAGGAGAATGCTATCGTTCTCGTTGAGCCATTTGCAATGGACGCTCCAAAGACCAAGGAGTTCCTCCGCATCATCGAAGCTCTCAAGGCTGGTGACAGGAAGGTTCTCTTCGTCCTTCCGGAGAATTCCACCAACATTTACCTTTCATCACGTAACCTCCCTGAGGTCAATGTAATCACTGTCAATGAGCTTAACACTTATGCTATCATGAATGCCAACTCAATGGTACTCATGGACGGTGTACAGGATGTCCTCGCCGAGAGAGCCAACCGTTAAAGAGCAAAGAAGATGGGAATTTTAATCAAGCCAATAGTAACAGAGAAGCTTACGGCAGAGACTGAGAAGTACAACCGTTATGGCTTCATTGTTGACCGTTATGCAAACAAGCTGCAGATCAAGGCTGCTGTAGAGCAGTTCTACAATGTGTCTGTAAAGGATGTCAACACCGTCAACTACCACGGAAAGAGAAAGTCTCGCTACAGCAGGTCAGGTATTCTCCGTGGTCGCATGAATCACTTCAAGAAGGCTTATGTCACTCTTGCAGGTGATGACAAGATCGATTTCTACGCTAACATCTAAGGAGGACAAAGACAATGGCAATTAGGAAATTCAAGCCGATGACTCCTGGAACCAGGAACATGGCAATCAGTGCTTTCGATGAAATCACTGCAAAGAAGCCGTACAAGGCATTGTTGGAGCCTCTCAAGAGAACCGGTGGCCGCAACAACACAGGTCAGATGACCATGCGCTATATCGGTGGCGGTCACAAGAAGAAGTATCGTGTAATCGACTTCCTCCGCGACAAGGATGGCATGAAGGCTACCGTTCTTACCGTAGAATACGATCCGAACCGCAGCGCACGCATTTCACTTGTTGAATATGAAGATGGTGAGAAGAGATACATCATCGCTCCTGCAGGAATCAAGGTAGGACAGGTCATCGAATCAGGTTCAGGTGTTTCACCTGACCTCGGAAACTGCCTCCCTCTTGCAGAGATCCCTGTAGGTACTCTTGTCCACAACATTGAGCTTCGTCCTGGACAGGGTGCTGCAATGGCACGCTCAGCAGGTACTTTCGCTCAGCTCGCAGCCCGCGAAGGAAACTACGCTATCCTCCGTCTCCCTTCAGGTGAGACCAGAATGGTGCTTGTCTCCTGCCGCGCAACCGTTGGTACAGTGTCCAACGCTGACCATAATCTTGAGTCTTACGGTAAGGCTGGCCGCAGCCGCTGGCTCGGCCGCAGGCCTCACAACCGTGGTGTCGTCATGAACCCAGTCGATCACCCTATGGGTGGTGGTGAAGGACGTGCTTCCGGAGGTCATCCTCGTTCACGCAAGGGACTTCCTGCAAAGGGATACAAGACACGTAATCCTAAAGCTACTTCCAACAGGTTCATCATCGAAAGAAGAAAGAAGAAGTAATTAAACGGAATTTAAGATTATGAGTCGTTCATTAAGAAAAGGTCCATATATCCAGGAAGCCCTGGAAAAGCGAATTCTTGCTATGAATGATGGTAGCAAGAAGAAGGAGGTCGTAAAGACCTGGTCTCGCGCCAGCATGATCTCCCCAGACTTCGTAGGCCACACTATTGCAGTGCATAATGGAAACAAGTTCATTCCTGTTTATGTTACTGAGAACATGGTCGGTCACAAGCTTGGCGAGTTTGCTCCTACAAGAACATTCAAAGGCCATTCGGGCAACAATAAGTAGTAATTAAAAAAGATTCAATTATGGGAGCTCGTAAATATTTGATGGCCGAGAGGCTCAAGGAAGCCAAGAAAAACACAGCTATTGCAAAGCTGAACGATGTGCCTACATCCCCTCGCAAGATGCGTCTCGTCGCTGACACGGTGAGAGGTGTGGAAGTAAACCATGCACTTGATCTCCTTCATTTTTCGAAGAAGCAGCCTTCAATCTGTCTTGAGAAGCTTCTCCGCAGTGCAATTGCAAACTGGGAGGCTAAGAATCCGGACAAGAGCAAGGAACTTGACAATGGCAATGTCTATGTCAAGACAATCATGGTTGACGAAGGTCGTACACTCAAGAGAATCCGCCCTTGCCCTCAGGGACGTGCCGGCAGAATCCGCAAGCGTTCGAACCATGTCACAGTCATTCTCGACGTAAAACCAACAACATCAGAGGAGAATAAGTAATATGGGACAGAAGACAAATCCTATTTCTAACAGAATCGGTATCACCCGTGGTTGGGACTCTAACTGGTGTGGTGGTAACTACGCTGAGAAGATTGCTGAGGACTATGAAATCCGCAAGTACCTGACAAACCGTCTTGCAAAGGCCAGCCTTTCAAAGATTGTCATTGAAAGGACTCTCAAGCTCATCACCGTGACGATCCATGCTGCAAGGCCTGGTTTCATCATCGGAAAGGGTGGCGCTGAGGTCGACAAGCTCAAGGAAGAGCTCAAGAAGGTCACCAAGAAGGAAGTTCAGATCAACATCTTCGAAGTAAAGAGGCCTGAAGTTGACGCACGTATCGTAGCTGACAGCATTGCACGTCAGATCGAAGGTCGTGTTTCCTACAGAAGAGCTATCAAGATGGCTGTCGCATCAACCATGAGGGTTGGCGCAGAAGGCATCAAGGTTCAGATCAGCGGCCGTGTAGGTGGAGCTGAAATGGCACGTAGCGAAATGTTCAAGGAAGGCCGTACTCCTCTCCATACTTTCCGTGCTGACATCGACTATGCACTTGCTGTTGCAAGCACAAAGGTCGGCGCACTCGGAATCAAGGTCTGGATCTGCAACGGAGAACGCTATGGCAAGCAGGATCTTACTCCTAACACTGCTTCTGCAGCCAATGCACAGGGTGGCGCACGTTCACCTCGCGGAGACCGTGGAGAGCGCGGAGGAAAGGATCGCGGAGAGCGTCGTGGTGGAAACCGTGGCGGTCGCGCACCTCGCCGTAACGACAGGCAGGCTGAATAAACAATATTCAGATATTACAACAAAAGGTCGGAACTGAATGGTTCTGACCTTTTTTTTATTCGTCAGATTGCCTATTTTTGTTTGGAAGTGCGCTGAGCATTCCAGAATCTGACAATCAACCAAATCAATAACACTACTATGGGTGAATCCAGAAGAAGTTTCATCAAGAAGACAGCAGCAGGAGCCGCTCTCTTCACAATCCTTCCAAGAAAGGTCTTCGGAGCGATGGGCGGAGACAAGAGCTATGTCGCTCCAAGTGACCAGATGACCAAAGGTATCATAGGTACCGGTGGCATCGGAATGAGCAGTCTTCACTTTACGAGTGACGAGAAGTGCCGTCTTGTGTCTGTATGTGACGTAGACCAGAACCATCTTGACAATGCTCTGCGTACAGGAGAAGAAAAGTTCGGTACAAAGCTTCAGCCTTACCATGACTGGCGTGACCTTGTCCACGATCCGAATGTGGACATAGTTCATATAGCAACCCCTTCACATTGGCATGGAATCATGGCTGTGGAAGCCTGCAAGGCAGGAAAGGACATCTTCTGTGAAAAGCCTATGACCAGGACCATCGGTGAAGGCCAGAAGGTGGTGGATGCAGTCAGAAAGTACGGAAGAATATTCCGTCTTGACACCTGGTTCAGGTTCAAGGATACTTTCTACGGACTGGGCACTACGGTTGAACCGCTTAAGAAGCTTGTTGACAGCGGCATTCTCGGATGGCCTCTCACGGTCAGGATCTCAGGTGCAACGGGATTTGCATGGAAGTTCTATTGGACGGGGCAGGAAAATCTTGAGCCTCAGCCTGTTCCAAAGGAACTTGACTACGACATGTGGCTTGGTCCGGCCCCGTTCAAGCCATACCATCCTCATCGCGTGCATGCAACCTTCCGTGGTTACTGGGACTATGAATCAGGCGGTCTCGGAGACATGGGACAGCACTACATCGATCCTGTCCAGTACATACTCGGCAAGGACGACACCTTCCCTGTCAAGGTTGAGGTCGATGCCCCTGCCCAGCATCCTGATGCTGTAGGAATATGGCGCAGCATAACCTACACCTATGCCGATGGCTGCAAGATCATCCTCGAAGGTGAAGGTTTCGAAAGTGAAGGAAAGGTTCCATACATAGAGGGTCCGAAGGGAAAGGTCTTCAAGGGATTCGAATGTACGATTCCAAATGTGATGGACATCATCAATTCGATGCCTGATCCGGAACCGAGGAACACAGATTTCCTCGAGTGCGTCAGGACTCGCCAGAAGTTCGCCCTTGCCGAAGACAACGGACATCACAGCTGCACGATCGTGAACCTTGGTTCATGTGCGCTGAGACTTGGAAGAACACTCAATTTCGATCCTGAAAAGCAGCTCTTCATCGGTGACGATGCTGCCAATGAGCTGATCAATCAGCCAATGCGTGCCCCATGGGGTTCAATGATCCTGTAAACAGACATTCAAAATGAAAAAGACATTTTCAGCAATAATCTGTCTCGTCCTTGCAATCTCTCTCAATGCCCAGGACGCCAGACAAAGGACAACAGACACCATCGTGGCTGACGTGCTTGCAGCCATGCCTGCGCAGAACAGCACGGACCAGAACACTCAGATGGCGGATCTTGCCGCCGCAGCACCATCATCCGTCGTCAAGGTCGCTTCCATGCTCAAACCCGCAGCCCAGGGAGTGAAAAACAATGTGTATGAATATGCTCTCACGGGTCTTTCCAGCTTCGCATCAGCCAATCCTGCTGTTGCCGCCAAGGTGCGTGAAGGCTTCGTCGAGGCAATCAAGGCTACATCAGATGACACCAACAAGTCTTTCCTCATGATGCAGCTCAGACCTCTGGCAACTCTTTCAGAGGTGGATTTGCTCAAGGAACTTTCCCAGAATCCTGCTCTTGCATCCACTGCAGTCGGGACATTGGTTGACATCCCTGGCGCAGAATCGGCAATCATGGACCTTGTGAACGAAGCAAAGGTTGACAAGAGCCTTCTTGCAGATGCTGTTTCAAGAAAGGGAATCACATCGGCAGAACCTGTACTACAGTCCTGGCTGTCAGGCTCAACCGGCTCCGAACAGAGGGCAATCTGCTCGTCACTGGCAAAGATAGGCTCCACATCGTCTCTTGACCTTCTGAAGGACAAGTCCGTTGCAGACTATGCTGCCCTTGCGGTCAAGCTTGCAGACGGTCAGAAGACAAAAGCTGTGGCCAAGGCTGCAAAAGCCCTTGTCGGGTCCGATGTTTCTGCCTACAAGTCAGCAGGAGCGCTTGCACTCATGGAAAACGATCCTTCCAAGGCTCTGAAGACTTTGTCTTCTGCCCTGAAAAGCGATGACAAGAAGTACAGGAACTCTGTTCTTGCTGATGCTGCATCAGTTGCAGGGACCGATGCCGTCGCTGCTCTTGTCACGGAGAAATATTCAAAACTTGGAGATGCTGCCAAGGTCGATGTCATCAACTGGCTCGGGAACAACAAGGTTGCATCCGCTGCTTCATTGATAGCTTCTGCAGTCTCTGAAGGTGGTGAAATCTCGTCTTCGGCAATCAATGCCGCCTGCAAGACAGGTGGTGAGGAATGTCTTGCTGCAATCGCATCTCAGCTTGGCGGAGAAAACAACGACGCTGCCTGCAAGGCTCTGAAATCATTCAAGGGTGACATCCAGGGAGTCGTTGGCTCTGTGCTGGAGTCCAAGATTTCAGAAATTTCTGCGAAAGGGACAGCATCTGATGCTGACATTGCTTCCCTTTCTGGCATCTTGAATCTTGTCAGCGGCCGCAGGCTTTCCTCCCTGGCCTCTCAGGTATATTCACTGGCAGGCTCATCAGATGAGAAGATTGCCTCTCTTGGTCAGAAAGCCTTGCAGGGAGTCGCAGGTCCTCAGGATGTCGAGAAGATCGGCACCCTGCTTGACGGTGCAACGTCAGATGAGACAAGAAACCGCTATTCCACAGCCCTCAAGGCTGCTCTTCACACTCTTTCTTCTGATGAACAGAGCAGCATGGTCTCTTCAATGATGCAGAAGGCATCGAATGCTTCTGCATTCTACGAAGTGCTTGCTTCCACCGGTACGGATTCAGCCGTCGCCCTCCTTGCCTCCGCCTTCAAGGAGACCGGAAGCAAGGCTGCATTCAATGCCCTTGCCTCAACTGACAACTACAAGGCTGCAAGTTCGCTTCTTGACATTGCTAAAACTGCCCCTGAGTACAAGGAGCAGGCTTTGCAATCCTTTGCAGGTCTGGTCGAGAAGTATGACACTGACGCAGACAGCAAGGTTTCGAACTATGCCCAGGCTCTTTCTCTTTCAGGCAATTCAGACGTCAGAAAGAGCATTCTTTCCAAGGTGGCAGCCCTTCCTACAATGAAGTCATTCCTTCTCGCAGGAAAGTATCTTGACGATTCAGACACGAAGATGTCAGCTGCTGATGCAGTGAGGAAGATTGCTTCTTCCACAAAGGAGGAACTTGACTATGGCACCTTGCAGCAGACCCTCTCCAAGGCCGCTGCCGCCTACACAGAACGCGGTGAGGCTGATGATGAATATGCTGTCAAGGAAATCGACAAGATTCTCAGTGAGGCAAAGCCTTCTCCTGTTTCGGAACTTACTGCCGAGGAGAAGAAGCAGGGATTCGAGATGCTGTTCGACGGGACAAATCTCGACAAATGGCAGGGAGATAAGGAAGGGTACATTCCTATGAATGGAACTATCTATGTGTCCGCCAACTATGGCAGCACTGGAAATCTTTATACCCAGAAGGAGTATCGCAATTTTGTCTATCGTTTCGAATTCTGCTTCCTTCGTTCGGGAGTCAACAATGGTGTTGGAGTCAGAACTCCGATGGGTGTCGATGCTGCCTATGACGGAATGTGCGAGGTGCAGATTCTCGACCACGATGCAGACATCTATTCCAGATGGCTTCGTGAGTATCAGGTCCATGGCTCAGTCTATGGTGTGATTCCAGCCGTAAGGCTCGTTCACAAGCCTCTTGGAGAGTGGAGCACTGAGGAAATCCGTGTCGAAGGAGACCACATCAAGGTGACGGTCAACGGTCAGGTCATAGTGGACGGCAACATCCGCAAGGCATGCAAGGGCCATAATGTCGCTCCTGACGGAAGTGACACCAATCCTTATACCGTCGATCACAGAAACCATCCTGGAATGTTCAACAAGACAGGCTACATCTCATTCTGTGGCCACGGAGAGGGTTTGAAGATCAGAAACGTCAGAATCCTCGACCTTGACAGGAAATAGCTTTGTATGAAAGGTAGGATTTCTGCCCTTGCCGCATGTTTCATCCTGGTTCTTGCCTCCTGTGCCCCAAGGGTGCAGGAGGCAGATCCTGTTGACTATGTCAACATCCTGATGGGTACGGCTTCAGACTATTCGCTGTCAACCGGGAACACCTATCCGGCGGTGGCCATGCCATGGGGGATGAACTTCTGGACGCCTCAGACAGGACGGAACGGGGACGGGTGGACATACACATATTCAGCAAGGAAGATAAGAGGACTCAAGCAGACCCATCAGCCGAGTCCTTGGATCAATGACTATGGGGAGTTCTCGATAATGCCGGTGACCACGGGTCCTGTCTTTGATGAGAATGAACGTGCCAGCTGGTTTTCCCACAAGGCCGAAAAGGCCACTCCTTACTACTACAGTGTCTATCTTGCGGAGCATGACGTGCTTGCAGAGCTTGCTCCTACGGAACGGGCGGCTGCAATCAGACTTACCTATCCGCAGAAGGACACTTCCTATCTTGTCATAGATGCGTATCATGGAGGCTCATATGTCAAGGTTATTCCTGGAGCAAACAAGATCATTGGCTACACGACGCTGAACCACGGAGGAGTTTCCGAAGACTTCAGAAACTGGTTCGTGGTGGAGACGGACACACCGTTCGCATTCTGCGGAACGGTTGCCGATGGCGTTCTTTCCGAATCTCTTGAATCAGAATCCGTTCATTCTCTTGCACTTGTCGGCTTCAAGACAGGCAAAGGTCAGAAGGTCAACTTGAAGGTTGCTTCGTCATTCATAAGCCTCGAACAGGCAGAAATCAATCTCAGGGAGGTCGAGGGCAAGAATGTGGATGGTGTTGCGGCTGAAGGAAGAGCCCGTTGGAACGAGACTCTTGGCAGAATCAAGGTCGAGGATGATGACCTTGACCATCTTCGGACATTCTACAGCTGCCTGTACCGTGCTCTGTTGTTCCCTCGTGACATGTCGGAAATCGATGCAGATGGCAACAGGGTACACTACAGCCCTTTCGATGGCAGTGTCAGATCCGGATATCTTTGCACCGACACCGGTTTCTGGGACACTTTCAGAAGTCTGTTCCCGCTCATGAACCTGATTTATCCGGATCAGAGCGCAAAGGTTCAGGAGAGTCTTGTCAACTACTGGATTGAAAGCGGATTTCTGCCGGAATGGGCAAGTCCCGGGCATCGTGGATGCATGGTCGGAAACAATTCTGCATCTGTGGTCGCAGATGCCTGGATCAAGGGTATTCGTGGCCATGATGCTGAAAAACTGTGGGAGGCGGTGACCCATGGGGCACATTCTGTCCATCCGACTGTTTCATCGACTGGGCGTCGTGGATGGGAACTCTACGACAGTCTCGGCTATGTCCCTTGCAATGTCGGAATCAACGAAAGTGCCGCAAGGACTCTTGAATATTCCTACGACGACTGGTGCATCTACACTTTCGGCAAGGCTCTCGGGAAGACGGAGGAAGAAATTGCACCATATGCTGCGGCTGCCATGAACTACCGGAATCTGTTCGATCAGGAAAACTCCTTGATGGTCGGCAGAAATTCAGATGGAACTTTTTCCAGGCCTTTCAGCCCGTTGAAATGGGGTGGAGACTTCACGGAAGGGAACAGTCTGCACTACACATGGTCAGTCTTCCATGACATCGAAGGCCTTGTTTCTCTGATGGGCGGCGAAGACAATTTCAATGCGATGTTGGACACCGTCTTCACCATGCCTCCTCTTTTCGATGACAGCTACTATGGCGGTGTAATTCATGAAATCCGCGAGATGCAGGTGATGAACATGGGCAACTATGCCCATGGAAACCAGCCGATCCAGCACATGCTTTATCTCTATGACTGGAGCGGTCAGCCATGGAAAGCCCAGGCCCGCATCCGTGAAGTCATGGACAAGTTCTACACGGCAAACTATGACGGCTACTGTGGAGATGAGGACAATGGACAGACTTCTGCATGGTATGTCTTCTCTGCACTTGGCTTCTATCCAGTCTGTCCGGCAAGCGATCAGTATGCTCTCGGCACTCCTCTGTTCAAGAAAGTCACGGTTATCCGTCCTGACGGAAAGAAATTCGTCATCAAAGCCCCTGGCAACAGTCCCGCGAACTTCTATGTCGCTTCCATGAAGGTCAACGGGCGGAAATGGACAAAGAACTACCTCAATCACTCAGATCTTGTCGGAGGAGCCAGGATTTCTTTCTGTATGAGCCCGGAACCATCGTATGCCAGAGGAACTTCTGATGGAGACCGGCCATACTCCTTCTCTGAAGAGAAATAGTTGAGATTCAAAAATTTATTGATAACTTTGCGCTCGTTTGCATGTAAAATCCAATAACCAAAGGAATATGAAATTCAAATCATTCGTCTTTGCCGCTGCAGCATGTGTGGTCGCTGCTGCCTGCGGACAGAAGGTCTCTGAC
>R14__coassemble_1139_pt1 | contig 14203 bp, 13 predicted proteins | sample R14__metabat2_high_PE_037 | metagenome-assembled genome bin R14
GCTCACAGGCGGGGCTGCAACCAGCCTGACGTCAGAATAGACCTTGTAGAAGGAGATGAAGCACCTTTCTCCGGAAAACATTGAACTGAAGACAGGCTCCAGTCCCGGCTCCTCCTGAGAGTATTTCTTTTCCAGAATTCCGCTCAGCTTCCTGGTGCCGAAAGTCTGGCCTTTCGCCCCCAGTTCCTTCTTGAGCGCCTTCACCTCTGCTGTCACATCGACCACTTTCTTCAGGAAATAGACTTTTTCGCCTTCCAACGGAATTTCCTGGCTGCGGTTCATCGCCCAGAAACCTTCCTCCAGATAGTTGTGCTCCGGAGTGCTCAGCCTCGCAATGTCTGAATATGCGCAGTGGTGGTTTGTCATGACGAGCCCGGTGCCGGAGACAAGGCTTCCGGTGCAGTAGAATCCTATCGAGACCACTGCGTCAGAGACTGTGGCTCCCGGAGCGTCCGCATTGTAGATTTCACCTGCTGAAAGCTGCAGGCCACGCTCCTTCATCTTCTTCTCCAGCGCTTCGTTTATGTCCTGGATCATCCACATCCCTTCGTCTGCCCACGATGCTTCCGAAAGTGCCAGCATCGCGGCCACGAGGACCATTCTCAGTACCTTCCCCATCATCTCTCCCTTACAATGTCCCCATGGTCTCTTGCCACTGCCTCCTTCCACTTCTCAGTGTATCCCGGCTGTGTCAGGTCCTCGGGAATCCCCTCAGAGTACTTGCTGTGCCTGAAACTTCCATCCTCGTTCTGTGCCTTGACATTTCCGTCGATGAACTTCACCATCAGCATTTCTTCCAGTTCCGTCCATGTCTTGAACTGCGCTTGCGCTGTCGTCACTGAATAGTCTGTCAGCATCTTCCTTACAGGAGCGAACCAGTCCTTGCTGTCCAGCCCCTTCTTCTCCGCCTTTGACAGGATTCTTGAATATTCTTCTTCTGCCCTGGCGTCCATCTCCTTCACTTTCGTCTCCATCTGGTCTTTCTCAAACCTGTCGATTGCCTCGCGGACCGTAGGAGCCATGATGTTGTAGGCTTTGTAGCAGTGGTTCGTGACACGATTGTTGATCCAGAAAGATGCTGTTCCGGAGTATCTGAGCAGATTACCGTTGCCTTCCCGGAAGCATTCCGGAACCTCGTCGGTACATGTGTAGATCGGAGTCACGTACGATGTTGCGGCATCGTCGGTTCCGAACCAGATCAGTCCTCCCAGAATGTCAGGACGGTCATGTCTTGCCTGGCCGACGAACCAGAATCCGGTCTGCTGTGTGGCGATCGCCCTTTCATTGAAGTAGTTCCAGCCGTTGTGGCTGAACTCCATCGGCCTCCATCGGTACGGAAGGGCGTTTCCTCCAGCCCCGATGTCTGTCGTCATGTCCAGCGGAGTGCCTTCGTAGTGATCCCTCATCATGTCCGCCACATCCTTGACGGAAAGTTTTCTCGATGGCTTGACGAACAGAGGCAGCCTGTGGCTCAGGTCGGTGCCGGTGATGTAGTCCAGGTAGTCGGAAGCCTTCTCAGTGACTGTCTTACCATCCTTTTCGTAAGTGAAGACTCCGCCGCACAGTGTGTTGAATGCGCTCCAGGCTCTGGCATCACAGGCTCGGACGGTGCCGAAGTCATAAGGACAGTAGGCCGCGCTGAAATCGAAGTCTTCATCCTTGCCTTCGAAATAGCCCTGTTCCCTTGCAAAGGAGATCACATCCGGTGCGTACATGCAGTTCTCAGGGTCATCCAGCGGGAATGTCTGTATCCTTGCCTGGTTGGCATGGGAGCAGATGTAACCGTCCGGAACCCTCACGGCAACCCAGACAAGCCCCTTCCTGGCATTCTTTCCGTCGTGGATGTCCATCCCTTTTCCTACGATGTCCATCACCCATGCTTCGTCCTTGTCCGCTATGGAAAAGCTTTCTCCTTCGGATGCATAGCCATATTCATTGGCCAGATCGGTGATCACCTTTATCGCTTCACGTGCGGTGCGTGCTCTCTGGAGGGCGATGTAGATGAGCGATCCATAGTCCATCACTGCCGTGGTGTCCATCAGTTCCTCCCTTCCTCCCCAGGTGGTCTCTCCGATGATGAGCTGATGCTCGTTCATGTTCCCGACGGTCTTGTAGGTGTGGCTGACCTGAGGGATTTCTCCAAGCGGCTTTGCCGAATCCCAGTCCCTGACCTGCAGGAGTGCACCTGGCTTCCAGTCTGCGGCCGGATGGAAATAGAGTTCTCCGTAGAGCCAATGGGAATCTGCGGCATAGGAGATCATGTTTGAATTGTCGGTGCTGGCGCCTCTTGTGACGATTATGTTCGTGCAGGCATGGCTTCTCATGCCTGCCGTAAGCAAAAGCGTCAGTGCCAGGGTGGTGCAGAGGAGTGATTTTCTGGTCATTTTGCGATTAAGGGAATATTGTCTATTTTTGTTTTTCGTATCTACGATAATGTAAATATAGGTATTTTTTGCGACTATCATGAATATGTTCAAGTGCATGGCCATTTCCATCGTGGCCGCCATGGGTCTGATCTTCTGTTCAACCGTGTCAGCTCAGCAGAAGCCTGGTGATGCTGAGGCCGAGAAGAAGATGGATGAGTTCATCCAGAAGCAGGTGGAACATTTCGAGACCCCCCTCAAGTTGGAGTCATGGCAGACTTTCTATGTCGATTCGATCATGAACCACGATTTCCGTGCGATGCAGGATGAGCTCAACAGTCTGTCCTCTTCAAAGGTCTCCAATGCGGACATCTACATCATGACTCAGGACAAGTGGAATGACCAGATGTACGGATCCTTCAAAAAGGTCCTCAATGACGCCCAGTGGGAAAAGTACCTGAAGATGGGTGCGGCCCGTGACAAGAAGAGCCGTGACAAGAGAAAGGCAAAGTCTGAAGGAAAATAGTTAACTTTGCGGAATCATGAAAGAGAGAATCGAACAGTTGCTTGCCCAGGTCCGTGACCTGAAATGCAAGAATGCAAAGGAAGTCGAGGAGGCAAGAGTGAGGCTTCTCGGCAAGAAGGGTGAAATCACAAGACTCTTCGAAGAGTTCAGGACTTTTTCTCCTGACCTCAAGAGAGAGTTCGGACGTACTATAAATGAACTCAAGCAGGCTGCTTCCGCCAAGATAGAGGAACTGAAGGCTGCAACTGCAACTGAGGCGGCCGGAGAAACCGGCAAGGAGGATCTTTCAATGCCGGGAACTCCATACGAACTTGGTTCCAGGCATCCTGTCTCCATCGTCCGTCAGGAAATCGTGGATATCTTCAGGAAGTTCGGCTATGATGTTGCCGAGGGCCCTGAAATCGAGGATGACTACCATGTCTTCGAGGCTCTCAACTTCCCTCTCAACCATCCGGCAAGAGACATGCAGGACACTTTCTTCGTTTCCGTCGGTCATCCTAATCCTCTCCTTCTCCGTACTCACACCTCTTCAGTGCAGGTCCGCTCGATGGAGAGCATGAAGCTCCCGATCCGTGTCATCTGTCCGGGTCGTGTGTTCCGCAATGAAGCCATCTCTGCCAGGGCACATTGCATATTCCATCAGGTGGAGGGCCTCTACATCGATGAAAATGTCACATTCGCCGACCTCAAGCAGGCCATTCTTCTCTTTGCCCGCGAGATGTTCGGTCCCGAGACTCAGATCAGGATGAGGCCGTCATATTTCCCTTTCACTGAGCCTTCAAGCGAGATTGATGTCAGCTGCAACATCTGCCATGGCAAGGGCTGCAACATCTGCAAGGGTACTGGCTGGCTCGAGATCATGGGCTGTGGAATGGTGGATCCGAATGTCCTCGAGGCATCCGGCATCGACAGCAAGAAGTACAGTGGCTTCGCTTTCGGAATGGGACTTGAGCGCATTGCCATGCTGAAGTGGCAGGTCAATGACCTCCGTCACTATTTCGAGAACGATCTCCGTTTCCTTTCAGAATTCAGCACATCATTGGAGGTGTAGCCTCCCTGTCTTTGAAGATCCAAGCAATAAAGAAGGCGACTGATAAAATGACTGTCAGCCGCCTTCTTGCCATCTTGTCCACTTGTGCGCCAGCCTGACGCATGCCGCGAAAAAAAGGACGGCGACCCTCGCGGGCGGCCGTCCTCGTAGCAGAAAAGTACATCCAGTCTTTGCTGGACAATAGTCTTTCAAAGTCTTGGTTCAGGTCAAGACTGTACTGGAGAATCTCATGCTAGTTGTTGTAGGCTGATTCACCATGCTCATAGACATCGAGGCCTTCTTCCTCGACACGTGGCTCAACTCTGATTCCCCAGATCTTGTCCAGTACCTTGAGGACGATGTAGCCGAGCGCGAATGCCCAGATGACCGTTACTATGACACCGAGGGTCTCGATGCCGAGGAACTTGCATCCTCCGCCGTAGAAGAGTCCGCCGTCGGTGGCGAAGAGTCCGGTCATGACGGTTCCGAGAAGTCCGCAGACTCCATGGACTGACACTGCGCCCACAGGGTCATCGATCTTGCAGACCTTGTCGATGAAAGCCACAGAACCGACCATTGCGCATCCGCAGACAAGACCGATGATGGCTGAGCCTCCGATGGAGACCATGTCGCAGCCTGCAGTTATTCCGACAAGTCCTGCGAGGACTCCGTTGCAGACGAGAGAAAGGGATGGCTTGCCATAGACGATCCAGGTCAGGAAGAGTGCTGCAAGTCCACCTGTAGCAGCAGCCATGTTTGTCGTGCACATCACATGGGAGATGGCGATTGCATTTTCAGGGCCTTCTGCAGCGAGCTGTGATCCAGGGTTGAAGCCGAACCAGCCGATCCAGAGGATGAAGACACCCAGTGCACCGAATGTGAGGTTGTGTCCAGGAATTGCCACAGAATTTCCTTCCTTCGTGTATTTGCCGCGCCTTGGTCCAAGGATCATTGCACCGGCCAGTGCGATGACTCCACCTACGGCATGGACGACTGTGGATCCTGCAAAATCATGGAATCCGAGATCTGCAAGCCAGCCTCCGCCCCAGGTCCAGTGTCCTTCAACAGGATAGATGAACATCGAGATGATGACAGAGATCAATATGTACATCGAGAACTTTGTCCGTTCGGCCATGCCGCCCGAGACTATTGTTGCCGAAGTGGCGCAGAAGACTGTCTGGAAGATCAAAGTACATTCCGCAGGAATGTTTGAATTTCCGATGAAGGACCAGTCGAAAAGATGAAGCTCTCCGATGAAACCGTTGCCGGTCCCGTGCATGAGGCCGAAGCCGATGAACCAGAAGAGCACTGAGCCTACCATGAAGTCCACGAAGTTCTTCATGAGGATGTTCGCCGTGTTCTTCGAGCGTGTGAAACCTGCTTCCACGAGTGCGAATCCCGGTTGCATCCAGAACACGAGCATTGCTGCGACAAGTACCCAGACGGTGTCCAGGCTGTTGATTGTTGATATTGCTGTTTCCATGATCCTTTACTTTTTGTCTGCCAAAACTGTATCTCCATGTTCTCCTGTCCTGATGGACCAGGTGTCATCGACGGGACTTACGAATATCCTCCCGTCGCCGACCTCTCCGGTGCGCGCTGCGCCCATTATTGCGTCAACGGCCGGCTTCACGAACTGGTCTCGGCAGATGATCGTTATTTCGATCCTGGAAATGATGTCGGTGCTGTACATAACACCTCGGTAGATTCTGGCCTCCCTGTCCTGGCCTATCGCCTTGACTTCTGAATAGGAGAACCAGTTGATGTCGGCTGCAAAAAGAGCCTCCTTCACATCCTCGAACTTTGTCTTTCGGATGACTGCTTCAATTTTTTTCATCTTTCTAAATAATAAGTTGAATACACATTGTTCAGGTTAAAAAGAAACTCCCACGCAGAAAAACATCTTTTCAGTGCGTGGGTTTGCTGTCAATTGTGCAAAAACGGGAATCTCCGCAGTTCCCAGTGCCAATGCCTTTTCGGCTTTCAGGCTGATGTTGACTACCGCGAATCCGTTTGCGTCATAAAAGTCGTTTGCCCATGGAGAGGCGCCTGCCGCTGCACTCCATTCGATGCCGCCAAGCGAGAATGGGGCAGAGATTTCGAAATAGGAAGAGTAAGCCTTGTCTCCTTCGGGACCATAGCCGACAGCTCCCAGGCAGTTGGTGTACCAGTTGATGGCGACCGGACCGAAATCATAGCCAAGATTGATCTCGGCCACGTGAGGCGTGTCTGCGGAATAGTCAAAGAATTTGGTCGCGCTGTCTGCACACCAATAGTCTGTGACTCCAATCGTGAAGCCTCCGACTGAGTAGGCGAGCGTGAAGTCCAGTTCCCTGTTGTCCATGGTGAATCCTGTGGAGCCCCATGCGCTCAATGTGAGCCCTTTCCATTCCAGGCCCAGGGTCGGTTGGATAGCTGCGCCATCCAGCTTCATTCCACGCCAGATGTAGCTGCTGACCAAATCTGTGCTGAAGTCTGCCTTGACAGGTTCGCCTGCTTCTGCGCAGACAGGTGCCAATGCCGTCATTGCAATGGCCGTAAGGATGATCATTCTTCTTTTCATCATTCTTTCTTTTAAAGGTAATACACTGTTTTTATGAATATGTCCACACACATTGCTTCAACTACTTCCAACGGGCGTTCCTGCTGTAAATCAAAAAGGCTGGCCCAGAATCCTGGACCAGCCCTTGACATATCTTTTCGTCTTTCTTTCTTTTTCCCTATTCCTTTTCTGTCTGGTCCGTTATGTACATACCCTGCTGAGCCTGGTTATTGTTGTTAACCTGGTTCTGCTGCTGATTCTGCTGCTGGTTGTATGTACGGAACAGACCTTTCATCTGGATTGTTTTTCTGTCCGCTAAGATATGTAAAATTTTAATAGGGTGTATCAATTTTTTTAAATTTTTTATAGCAGTGTTTCACATGTGCCAAGTCAAATATTCAATTTGGCAGGAATATAAAAACGATTGCATTTGATGTGTGCACGATGCATTGTCTGTTAAAATACGTCAAAAATAAAGGTCTTTTTATCAGTTTTCACTATTCTGCATTTTAATATAGTATCTACCTTTGCCGCTCCGGACAGGGAAAGGACGCTCCGGTGTTTTTTTTTGCCCTGTATATTAAAACGAAACAAAAAGTCATATTAAATAATTTATCATGGAGTCATTATTCTATCTGGTACCAGCAGCATCTCTGGTAGCCCTGCTCTTCGCATGGTATTTCTACCACAAGATGAGACAGGAAGATGAAGGAACCCCGACAATGAAGCAGATCGCCCAGTTCGTCCGCGAAGGAGCCATGGCGTATCTCAAGCAGCAGTACAAAGTCGTCATCATCGTCTTCATCATCCTTGCAATCTTCTTCGCGATTCTGGCCTATGGATTCGGTGTTCAGAATCCTTGGGTTCCGTTTGCATTCCTGACTGGCGGTTTCTTCTCCGGTCTTGCAGGCTTCATAGGAATGAAGACTGCTACATATGCTTCCGGTCGTACCGCCAATGCTGCCAGCCGCAGCCTCAATGCCGGCCTCAAGGTCGCATTCCGCTCAGGTGCCGTCATGGGTCTTACCGTTGTCGGCCTCGGTCTTCTTGACATTGCACTCTGGTGGATCCTTCTGAACATCTTCGTCGTAGAAGCCAGTGAGGCTCAGAAGCTTGTCGTGATCACCACCACCATGCTCACTTTCGGTATGGGTGCTTCGACCCAGGCCCTCTTTGCAAGAGTCGGCGGCGGTATCTACACCAAGGCTGCAGACGTCGGCGCCGACATCGTCGGAAAGGTTGAGACAGACCTTCCTGAGGACGATCCTCGCAATCCTGCAACCATCGCAGACAATGTGGGTGACAACGTTGGTGATGTCGCAGGAATGGGAGCAGACCTTTATGAAAGCTACTGCGGTTCCATCCTTTCGACAATGGCCCTCGGTGCATCTGCCTTCTATGCTGCCGGTCCGGCAATGCAGACCAAGGCGATCCTCGCCCCTATGCTCATCGCCGCTGTCGGTGTCATCCTTTCAGTCGCCAGCATATTCACGGTCCGTACAAAGGAAGGAGCAGGCATGGCCCAGCTTCTGAAGTCCATGAGTTTCGGTACCAACCTTGCAGCCATCCTCAGCGGTCTTGCAACTTTCGGCATCCTTGCCATAGTCTTCGGTACCCAGAGTTCTGACTGGTGGCATTTCAGCCTGTCGGTAGTCTCCGGTCTTGTCGCCGGTGTCGTAATCGGCAAGGCCACCGAGTATTACACTTCACATTCCTATCGTCCTACCCAGAAGCTCGCTGAGAGTTCTGCAACAGGTCCTGCCACTGTCATCATCAGCGGTGTCGGTCTTGGAATGCTCTCCACTGCGAGCCCAGTCATCGCAATCGCAGCAGCCATCATCCTCAGCTTCCTCTTCGCCATCGGATTCGATGTAAACGGAATGATGGAGGCTGCCAATCTCTCAAAGGGACTCTATGGTGTCGCAATCGCAGCAGTCGGCATGCTCTCGACACTTGGAATCACTCTTGCCACGGATGCCTATGGTCCGATTGCTGACAATGCAGGCGGAAATGCACAGATGTCAGAACTCGACCCTCAGGTCCGTGAGCGTACTGATGTCCTTGATGCTCTCGGAAACACCACTGCAGCAACAGGAAAGGGCTTTGCAATCGGTTCTGCGGCGCTGACAGCTCTTGCACTTCTGGCTTCGTACATCGAGGAAATCAAGATTGCGCTTTCACGTGTCGGAGAGATGATCAATGGTGTGGCAGGTGAAGTGGCTGCAAGCGATGCCAACATCCTTGACATACTGAACCACTTCAATGTCAGTCTCATGAATCCTGCTGTGCTCGCAGGTGTTTTCATCGGTTCGATGATGGCTTTCCTTTTCTGCGGTCTCACAATGAACGCAGTAGGTCGCGCAGCCCAGAAGATGGTCGTTGAAGTACGTCGCCAGTTCCATGAAATAAAGGGTATCCTCACCGGTGAGGGCACTCCGGACTACAAGCGTTGTGTCGAGATCTCGACCAAGGCTGCCCAGCATGAGATGCTTGTCCCTTCAATCATCGCCATCCTTGCTCCTGTCATCGTCGGTGTCGTCCTCGGTGTAGCAGGTGTCCTTGGCCTTCTCATCGGTGGCCTCGGTGCCGGATTCGTACTTGCTGTCTTCATGTCCAACTCCGGTGGTGCATGGGACAATGCCAAGAAGTATGTCGAGGAAGGCCATCTTGGTGGAAAGAATTCAGAGGCACATCATGCCACTGTCGTCGGTGACACTGTAGGTGATCCGTTCAAGGACACATCCGGTCCTTCACTCAACATCCTCATCAAGCTCATGAGCATGGTTTCAATTGTGATGGCCGGTCTTACCGTCATGGTTCACCTTCTCTAAAATCTTTGTTCAATGGCAATAAAGAAAGTTACAATACGTGACGTTGCGAGAGAAGCCGGGGTGTCTGTCACCATGGTCTCTTTCGTGATGAATGCTAAAGTTGGAAAGGACGGACGTCTCGACTGTCCTGTCAACCACGACACGGCTCAGAGAGTCCTTCAGGTCGCAAAGAGGCTTGGTTACAGGAGAAACAACGCTGCGGCATCCTTGAGAAGCGGGCGGTCACATTCCATTGCAGTCATTGTCTCCGACCTTGCGAACCAGTTCTTCTCTGAAATCTGCCGTCACATCGAACAGCTTGCCTACAAGGAAGGTTACACTGTGATCTTCGCATCTTCTGAGGAAAATCCACAGAAGCTCTCAAAGCTTATCGACACCATGATAGGCTTCAATGTGGAGGGCTTGATTGTCGCTCCATGTCTTGAGGCTGATGCTGCCCTTGGCAAGGCTTCAACCATAGGTATCCCAACGGTCCTTTTCGACAGGGATTTTCCTGGAGAACAGTTCGGAAGAGTCCTTGTGGACAATGTCGATGCGGGTTATCTTGCAACGAAGTATCTTGTCCATCAGGGATTCGGCAAGATTGAGATGATTTCCTACCAGAACGGTGTCACCAGTCTCGTTGACAGGGAGGCCGGCTATCAGAAGGCCATGGAAGAGGCTGGGCTGAGCGATGATGCAAGGCTTCATAGAATTGAATATGAAGCCACGACGGCCAAGAAGGAGGTCATCGGAATCTTCCGTGAAGCTGCCAGACGTGGTACGGAAGCATTCGTCCTTCCTACCAAGAAGATAGGTCTCTATGGCTTCAATGCCCTGAACGCTCTTGGAATGAGCATGCCGAAGGATTTCTCCTTCGTGTGCTTCGACGAGAGTGACATCTTTGACATCAACAAGCCTGCTGTTCCTCACATAATCCAGCCTGTCGCCGAGATTGCCGAGAATTCATTCGAACTTCTCCGGAAGATGATCGAGGAGAAGACTGAAGGTGGTGTAGAGACAATTTCACTGAAGGCCAAGATCGAGGTCGGTGGACGCTTCGGGTCCGAGCCTACTTCGGCTACCTTCTAGTCTATTCCATAAACATTGAAGCAAGGCTGACCGCAGTTCAGACGCGGTCAGCCTTCTTTCTGTTTACACGCGTTTCTTGTATTGAACTTTTCCAAGAATCTCGCGCCAGAACGTCCTGGCTATATGTTCTTTGACTATGGTTTGATGGAAGACGGGGGAATGAAACTTTCCCGTCGCTAGTACTTTATTCTGTACTGTCTGCAGAATTCCTTTGCGGATGAATTGCCGCACTTTGCAGCAAGGGAAAAACAGGATTCCATCCGGGCGACCTTCCCTTCGGAAGCACAGACGACTCCAAGTGAATATAGCGTCGCGCCGATGGTTTCATCGTGGAAGTCTCCCTTTCTGATGGCCTTTTCAGAAGTGTTGAACAGACTGCAGTAGGTTCCGATCGCCTTTTCGTAGGCACTCATGGCTTCAGCAGCCTGTTTCATGTGGGCGTACGAATTGCCCAGGCCATTGAGCACCCAATAGTCCATCATCAGAGACTGCCCTTCGTTCTCGGCCAGCCATGATGTTGAGACTTCGATGTTCTCACTGTCTTTCTGCAGGGCTCCCAGAACCATCGCGTACTGGTATTCAGTCAGCATTGTCAATGCATCTCTGGTCTTGAGGATGGAAAGGCAGGAGTCTGCCTTCTCAAGGTCTCTTGACTCCAGGGCATCCTGTGCCTCCGCCTTGAGCGCTTCAAGCGGATCTTCGGTATCTTCAGCAATTGACGTTTCCTGTCCGTCACCTATCACAAGCTTGCCGGATTCAATCTTGACTTCACCGAAACTTTCAAACGTTGAACTTCCGACAAGCATCGGGACAGTCTGCTTCCTGATCACGAATGCAGGGGTGTCTCTGATGACCATCCTGTCCCCGAACCTGAGTTCACGGATGAGGAATGAGGCAGCCTTGACACTTGATCCGTCAGGCATCTTGAGGGTGGTCATGCCCTTTACATCAGAATCCGCGATGTAGCCGTTCTCGTAGAGGAAAAGATAGGTGTTTGAAGACATGCTGACGAACCAGCTTTCTTCAGTGTAGAATGTCTTGATGCCCACTCCGTTGACTGAGGCATCAATTGAAAAACCTCCATCCTGTTCGTGGAGGTCGATCTGTTGGGCCTTGAGGCCTGCAGACCATACCATGCAGAGAAGCAGGATGGAGATTTTCTTTATCATGATCTGTCAGATGGCTTAGACGAGGCCCTGTGCAACCATTGCATCAGCGACCTTGATGAAGCCGGCGAGGTTAGCTCCGTTGACGTAGTTGATGGTGCCGTCTGCCTGGGTACCGTACTGGACGCAGGCGCTGTGGATGTCCTTCATGATGGAGTGTAGATGCTGGTCGACCTCTTCTGCGCTCCAGTGGAGACGCATTGAGTTCTGAGTCATCTCAAGACCTGAGGTTGCGACACCACCCGCATTCGATGCCTTGCCTGGAGAATAGAGGATGCCTGCGCCCTGGAAGACTGCGATTGCCTCAGGGGTGGTAGGCATGTTGGCGCCTTCTGTTACACAGTAGCAACCGTTTGCCACAAGTTTCTTTGCATCTTCCTCGTTGATTTCGTTCTGGGTTGCGCAAGGCATTGCGATGTCGCAAGGAACGCCCCAAGGACGCTCGCCTTCGAAATACTTGGCGTTAGGATATTCCTTGACATATTCCTTGATACGTCCTCTGACGACGTTCTTCAGGTTCATGACAAACTCCCACTTCTCCTGGTTGATTCCTTCCGGATCATAGATGTAACCGTTCGAGTCTGAGAGGGTGACGACCTTTGCACCGAGTTCCATGGCCTTCTTTGTCGCATACTGGGCAACGTTTCCGGAACCGGAGATGACGACTGTCTGACCTTCGAATGACTTGCCCTTGAGGGCGAGCATCTCCTGTGCGAAGTAGCAGGCGCCGAAGCCGGTTGCCTCAGGTCTGATGAGGCTTCCGCCCCATGCAAGGCCCTTTCCGGTAAGGGTTCCGGTGAATTCGTCACGGAGCCTCTTGTACTGTCCGAAGAGGTAGCCGATCTCGCGTCCGCCGACTCCGATGTCACCTGCAGGGACATCAGTGTCCTGGCCGATGTGCCTCTGGAGTTCGGTCATGAAGCTCTGGCAGAAACGCATCACTTCTGCATCGGACTTTCCTCTTGGGCTGAAATCAGAACCACCCTTTCCACCTCCCATAGGAAGGGTAGTGAGGCTGTTCTTGAAGGTCTGCTCGAATGCGAGGAACTTCAGGATGCTGAGGTTGACGCTTGAGTGGAAACGGATGCCTCCCTTGTAAGGTCCGATTGCGCTGTTCATCTGGACTCTGTAGCCCTTGTTGATCTGGATTCTTCCGCTGTCGTCCATCCATGGGACGCGGAACATGATGACCCTTTCAGGCTCTACCATCCTCTCCATGATCTTGAGATCCATGAGCTGAGGATTCTGGACGATGTAAGGAGCGACACTTGAGACGACCTCGCTTACTGCCTGATGGAATTCCTTCTCTCCAGGGTTCTTTGCTACAAGCCCTGACATGAAGTTACTGACGTACTTTTCTGCTAATCTGTCCATAACTGTTTTTATTTGTTAAGTTGTTGATTTCTTTACTGCAATGTCGTGTTGCGGATCTTTTCTGCCTGTGCCTCGCGGTAGGCATCGATCCTTGCAGAGACTGCTTCGTCTCCGAGCGCCAGGATTTCGGCTGCGAGAATGGCTGCGTTCTTCGCTCCTCCGATCGCTACGGTCGCTACAGGAATCCCTGTCGGCATCTGGACCATCGAGAGAAGCGAGTCAAGCCCTCCCAGAGTCTTCGTCGCCATCGGTACTGCGATGACCGGAAGTGTCGTCAGTCCTGCTGCTACACCTGCAAGATGCGCTGCTCCGCCAGCTCCGGCTATCACGACACCGAATCCGCGGCCCTTGAGAGCCTTTGTGTATTCGAACATCAAGTCCGGAGTCCTGTGGGCGCTTATCACCCTGGTCTCGTACTCTATGCCGAATTCCTTGAGAAACTGCTCGGCTCCGGACATGACATCGTAGTCGCTGGTGGAGCCCATTATGATAGAAACTTTCATTTTGTTACCAATTTTTGTGGCCGGTTCAATGTTTTACCCGTTGTACGGGGTCCGTTGAGGACAAATTTAGTAAAAAATTGTAAGTGTCATTACTTTCATGCAAAAGTTTTATACATTTTCACTGAATACATTCTCAACAGGACGGATCGGTCCAGTGAATGATGCAGCCTGACTTTTCCATGCCTCTGAACCAGGTCATCTGACGTTTTGCAAACTGATGGATTGCGTTGGACAGGAGCGTGTGCATCTCGTCAAATGTCAGGATTCCGAGCACATATTGCGTGATGAACTTGTACTCGAGACCATAGTACATAAGATCTTCCGGTCGGACACCTTCTGCAATCAGTCTCCGGACCTCATCGACCATCCCTTCCTCCAGCCTTTCGTCCAGTCTTCTGTCAATCCTCGCATTTCTTTCTTCCCGGCTGACGAGGGTCCCGATGAAGCATGCTTTCTTGGGGGAGAATGAACTTCTTCCGACAGGATGTTCCTTTTCGTAAAGTGCGACTTCCAGAGCCCGGATGATTCTTCGTCTGCTTTGGAGCACTCCTTCGTCCGGGAGTGGTCCAAAAGAAGAAAGTCTTCTTAAAAGTTCTTCTGTTTCAAGGCTTTCCAACTCTGTGCGCAATTCTTCGTCAGCAGGGACCTGTGGAAGAGTGTAGCCGCTGACAGCAGCCTGGATGTAAAGCCCGGTGCCTCCGCAGAGAATCGGAACCGCTTTCCTGGAGCGGATGTCTTCATAGGCTTTATCAAAGACTTGCTGCCACTGGTAGAGGTCGAATCTCGTCCCTGCAGGG
>R14__coassemble_1157_pt1 | contig 14045 bp, 7 predicted proteins | sample R14__metabat2_high_PE_037 | metagenome-assembled genome bin R14
TCAGCCGAACCGGCTTCATCGTCTGTCCAGACATTCACAGGCTTGATACCAAGCAAATGCCTTTGCGGTAAAGTTCCAAGTCCCCTTGAAATCAGCAGGTGAAATCTGGGTAAGCTCATACTGGGCTCCATTCTTGAATGCAAGCATTGCGGTACGCGGCTTCCCAGTAGTGTTGGCCGTCCAGGATATCTTGCCATCCTTGCAGCTGAGCCAGTCATTGGTAAGAGACTCGCCATCGGAGTACTTGAAGTCAGCCGAACCGGCTTCATCGTCTGTCCAGACATTCACAGGCTTGATACCAAGCACCATTGTCCTTGTGACATCATAGACCTTGCCGGCTTCGAGAGTCTTGGTGATCTTGAGGTCACAGTCATAGGTCTCGCCATCGAGGTTGGCCTTGAGCTTTGCATCAGTGAAATCATCCGAAGCCCAGACACAGGCGACAGCAACTACTGAAAACTTGTCAGCGTCTATGCTGGAAGGATAGAAAGTGATGCTTCCGGCAGTGCTCTTGTCGGCGACCATTTCACCTGCATCGAATGAGACGATGCTGTGGATCTTTCCGGATGCGCTGGAGAGCGTGATCGCCATCGATTCAACAGGGACAACCCCTTCAGGGAAAGTGAGGTTGAACCTGAGGAGGCTGGTCTTGTAACCGAACTTCATGTCAGCAACAAGCTTGTTGGTCTCAGTTGATTTGATGTCGGCCATGTTCACAGCACCGCTGAGGACATGGTGAAGCTGGGACTCATTCAGGTTGTTCTGCTCGCTCAAGTCGTCTGACCCAACCTGCTCTGAGAAAGTGACGGCAGTCTTGGTGTTGTCAAGGTAGGCAACGACCTTGGATGCATCTGCAGGGATGGAAAGCTTTGAAAGCTGGAATGAGGCGGAACGTCCGTCATAGGAAATGGAATACTGGTCCACAGGAAGGATCACGGATGAAGCCATGGTCCCATCTGCCTTCATGAAGAAGACACGCACCTGGTCTGTGGAGACAAACTTCGCCTTGTAGCTGCCGTCCTCATTCTCTGAATATGAAAGCCTGGTCGCAGCAGCATCTATCGTGGCATTGATGACGAGGGTCTTTCCCTCTTCAGGAGCGACAGAATCAACGCTCGCAATTTCCTTGGTACAGCCCATGATGGCTGCAGCCAATGCTATGATTGATAAAAACTTCTTGGTCATTTTTCAGTCCTCCTTGATTAGATCTGTCCACCGTTTCCGAGATCGAAGCCGTCACCGCTCACAGGATCGGAGACAGCAGGATAAGAGAAGACAGGACCGGCAGTCCAATGATAATAGGTAGATGTTGCAGTGATGATTGCATTGAGAGCATCGACGACATTCACATACTGGGCCGAATTGATCTCGATTGCAGATTCGAGAGTGCCATCCTTGGATGCAGACCTTACTGCAGCAAGGTTGGTGAGAGTCGATTTCGTACCGATGGCCTGCCCGCAGGTTCCTTCGAGATAGAACACCCTTGTGTAAGTCAGAGGTGAGGAACCGCCATTGAGAGCGGCACCCGAAATCGAACCTGTGTACTGAGCTGCTTCTTCGACTGCCTCACCTTCCTTGAGACCGACTTTTCCACCATTGTAGGAATTGTAGATGATACCACCGCTCTGCTGACCGATGATGCCACCGACATAAGGGGTCTTGTGGCTTGCTGTAGTGTAAAGCACTGCACCGTCATTGAGACAGTTTTCAAAACGGACACCACAACCGCTCTTGAGAGCTCCAGCATGACCTCCTACAAGACCTCCGGCATAGTCACCGCTTTCTGCAGTGTTGGTGGCCAGTATGGTTCCGTGATTCTCACAGTTGAAGATGTCGAGACGTGCACCCGTCTGATACCTGTTCATGTAGGCAAGAATACCTCCCACATACTGCTTTGCGGTAATGTTTCCTGTGTTCTTGCAGCCCTTGATGGTACCCAGAGTCCAGGAGCCCCAGTCATAGAGATAGCCCATGATACCGGCAGCGGAGTTGCTTGGAGTGCTGATGTTTCCGCTGTTCTCGCAATAAAGGACATGGATTCTGTCCGGACCATTGTTGAGGCTCTGGCCATAGCCTACGATACCGCCGACACGGCCACCTTCGCAATAGATGTCGGAAGTGTTCTTGCAATTGATAACTGACGGCTCATAAGTCCTGCCGACCTGCACGGTCATGTAACCGATGATTCCGCCCACCTGTGTGGCAGTGGATTCTCCGGCATAGACCTTTCCGGTGTTCTCGCATCCCTGGATGGTTCCATGGGTGAGAAGCCATCCGGCGATACCACCGATGATACCGTTTCCAGTACTGGTGACGGAACCGCTGTTAGAACAGTCTCTTGCTGTTGACCAGTAAAGTCCGCCGACCACGCCACCAGCTTTGTTGTAGGCGTTCACTGTTCCAGTGTTCTTGCAGGCGTAGAGAGTGCAGTTCTGAGCCCATCCACAGACTCCACCGGCAGCGGCGGAATAATTGGATCCGAATGTACCCTTGAATCCACTGCTGTAGGCAATCGAATAGGTTCCACCGGCATTATCTGTAGCGGTGACAGTACCTGAATTGGTATCATTCTCCATGGTGGTGAAATACCCATAGGCACAGACACCTGCAGCAGTCATCGGAGCAGTGACTTCTCCTGAGAAAGAACAGTTCGTGATGCTCTTGGTGACCGTGGAGAGAGTCTTCCCGTCAGCAAGATAGCCATTCGTTGCATAGGCGACAAGACCTCCGGCGATACCGGGAGCCGTGACCTTTGCAGAAGAAGAGCAGTTGTCGATGACGACAGGAGCATTCGTGGACATCACATAACCTGCAAGCGAAGCAGTAGTGTAGGTGGTCTGTGAAGTCACGGTACCAGCGATCTTCAGGTTGCGGATGCATGCAGAATCGGCAAGGTAGGCGAAAAGTCCTGCAGTAGCCTTGCTGCTCTGGTTGATGTTGACGGTGACGGTCTTGTCATTGCCGTCGAAAGTGCCCTGGAATGGAACACGGACCTTGTTCTCGGCATCGTCATCATTGTAGATTCCGATCGGGATCGTGACACCGCTGATGTCAGAAGTAAGCTTGATGTACTGGTCCCTCATCGTGTTGCCGTCGTTGACATAGTAAGTGAGGGCGAGCATCTCAGGAAGAGAGCTTATCTGCCAAGGATTGGACTCGGAGCCATCACCGGCGATAGGCTGGAGATCCTCACCTATCCTTCCGAGATCGTAGAGATCATTGGCCTTGAGTTCCTTTGCCTCGGATGTGGACTTGCTCTGAGAAGCATTCTTGAGGTCAAGAGCGACAGCAGTGAGCGAGAATCCCTTTGAATATGATCCAGGGATGACGGTGGCGTAGAAATTACCTGAAAGTCCGTCGGTCCTGACCGTCACGCTCTGTGAATATGTCTCACCGTCCACCTTCGAGACGGCAGGTGAACCAGAAGTCATGTCAACTGCGAATGTCCCGGCAGCGCTGTCTCCTGTAGTGTTGACAGAAACCACCTTGATGGCCTTGGCCTCTGCAGGAATCCTGAACTTGAGGACAGACGTGACATTCTTCATCTTCACGTACCTGTCTTCAGCCACAGCGACAGCTATGTTGGAACTGCCGAACGTACCATCCTGTACTGAAGGGACATCCAGGATGAACTTTCCATCCTCAGAAATGCCCTTCGCTGCCGAGCATGGATAGACGACGTAGATATTTCCCTCAAGGGCAGTGCTGAACTCACAGTATTTCTGACCGGCATAGTCGGAAGAGACTGTAAGAGTGTCATTCTGTGTTCCGTTTGACACCCAGATCCTGTCACCTTCAGCCCAGACAGTCTTGCCCTGCTTGGTGATGTCGGTCCTGGTGTCTTCGTTTCCATCGAAAGAGCAGACGAAAGTACGGAGTTCCTTCTGTCCGGCACCCTCATCGAAAAGTTCTTCCTTGGTACATGCTGAACCTGCTATCGCAAGGGCAGCAGCTAAGAATATGTAAACTTTTTTCATTTTCAGTTCCTCCATGGCTTACCAGTCCCAGCCTGGTTTGTTATAGTCTTCAGTGCCACCGGTGTTGTCTTCCTGTGCCTTTTCCTCATTCTCCTTGACACTGAAATCGATGATCTGCCACTTTCCGGCCTCGTTGGCCTCATCGCTGACGTACTTGAAGGCGAACTGGATCTTCTTGCCGATGTAAGCGGAAAGATTGATCTCCTCCGAAGTCATCGTCTCGCTGCCGAGTTCATCAGGATAAGAGAAAGTGATGGCGACCTTCTTCCAGTCTCCACCGTCTTCCCTGACATAGAGAGACGTCTGATTCTGAGCAGTCTCGATGTCAGTGAAGAACTGAACGATGTGGTTGAACACAAGGATAGGCTTGTTTGCTCCGGTCATGTCGATCTTAGGAGAAATGAGCCAGCTCTCCGTAGCATAGTTCTGAGACTCCTTGTAGGCATTGGCTGCCCAGCCCTCGGAAGCAGAATTGACCCAAAGTGCATCGAATGCATAAGGGAAGACCTCGTTGCGGACGATGAACTTCTCAGTGCCCTTTGAGAATGTCGCGGTGAACGGGAAGCTTACAGATTCAGCAGAATCCGCAGACGGCTCGGTGTATGCATCGACAGAAGAAAGGTAGGCATAGACAATCGTGGCCTTGCCATCGACATCTGCCTTGTAACCTACAATCGTGACGGTGTCACGTTCCTTGACGTCGGAGAGCTTTCCTCCGGTCTTGCCATAACCCATGTCGGAAGCATTCAGTCCGGCCACGATGATCGAACCGCTGTCATCGACAAGGTTGAAGGTACCGTCACTCTTGAGGTTCTTGACGGTTCCGGTCAGTTCATATCTCTGATAGATGTAGGCGCTTACCTTGGAAACATCAGCTATGGTCGTCTTGACGATTTCCGGGATGTAGGCATCCTGGCTGATCTGAAGGACAGACTTGAGAGTACCGTCAGCAGCCTTGAAAGTCACTGACGCACTGCGTTCTATGTCTGAATTCCTTGCTACCGTCACGGTGACGCTCTGGGACTCCTTTGAAGGATTTCCGGAGACAGGTGAGACCGTGATCCATGATGAGCCGTTTTCGACAGTCCATGCGACAGTGGCCTGCAGGGAAACGGTGTTGGAGCCACCGTCAACCGTGAAAGTCAACGTCCCCGGGCTGACCTTTACGGCAGGATCCCCGTATTCAGGACCCTTCTTGCCACAGGATGCGACGACAAGCATCGCTAGCGCTGCAGCGGTCAGTGCTGTTAATGAATGTAGTTTCATGATTTATTTTGTTTAGAAATCATATTGTCCGAAAGATACGAAATTTATTGGCGGGTCATGTACATTCCGACCGTATTGTTGGAATTGTAGTTTGCCTGATAGACCACGTCGTAGGAAGTTCCAATTGAAGACGGATCAGAAGAAGAAGCCTTGACGCATGAAATCGCGCAGACATAGTACTTCCCGCTTCCTGTCTTGGCGGTTGAATTGTAATAGACATGTCTGACTGTGTTGAAGTCAGGGCTGACTGTCATCCAGAGCCAGTCATAGCCGGATGCCGAGAAATCAGAAGGTGCGAAATTGTAGGCTCCGGCAGTCCATTTGTTGGAGGAATTGCAGCCGGGCAGATAGACCATGTACTTGCCATCCGCACATGTCTGAGGGCTTGTCCTGTCGAAGAAGACTCCGAATCTTACAGATTTGGATGAATAGTCGATCTCGACGGCCACATCAAGAGTAGATGTACCATAGAGTCCCTTTATTCCAAGATTGTTGGTGTGAGACACTCCTGCATCATCCTGAAGTGTCTGGCTCTTCAGAGGATCACCGATGGTGATTGCGGTGTTGTCTGCTACGACAGTACCCCCTTTACCGACAGTCTTGTTCGGGTCAAAGAGCTTGGAATAAAGTGTCCAGGACCCCTTGAAATCTGAGACGGATACCTGCTGTATCTTGCAGACAGAGCCGTCCGGAAGAGTTATCGACTGGGAACGAGGCTTGCCTGTCGCATTTTCTTCCCATGACAGGACACCATCGACATACTTCAGCCACCCGCTTGTGACGGTACCGTCTCCAGCTGCGTACTGCATGCTTCCGGCAGCATCACCGGTCCAATGTTCACCGGACTCATCGATTGCCCCAGAGCTGATGGTGAAACGCCTGTTCAGAGTTGAGGTAGCCTCCCATGAATCACGGGCGACAATGGTAAGGACATAATCTCCATCGGATGCGGCGGCCAGAGTGCAAGTCTGGCTGCCAGCCATTTCGGAGGCATTGAGATGCTTGTAGAAATCCGTAAGGAACTTCTTTGTGCAGACAAGAGATCCATCCTTGGTGAGGGTGAGGGTGTAGTCGTGCACGAACTCATCGTCAGTGGCATGGAAATCAGCCACGATGTTGCCTCCTGTGACAGTAATTTCGGCAGTCGGAGTGGCTGGGGCAGCATTCTGCAGACTCCTGCGGATGTGTGAATACTTCTCAAGATGGGAACCGGTGGCATCAGGATAGGACATCGTCAGAGGATCGCCTATGACGCCCTGGTTGTAGAAGTCCATCCTGCAGATGCGCATGTTGCCGTCACCATCGAACTGAAGCAGATTTCCCTGTGAGAACTCATCCTTGTCCTTCATCGTTGTAGCGGAAGCCATGTTTTCATAACCGCCGGCCTCGAGCGCCATATACCTCACTGAAGCACATCCGGAGACGGTGAAATTGCCCTGCCAGATGCTGCGCGGGTCATTGAGAGGGAAATGGAGATGTCCTCCGAAGACGACAGCCTGAGGATACTTGTCAAGCACGCTTGTCAGAGCATGTGTTGCCCAGTAGCCTGTTGAAGAGGAGATCCACTCACCGGATGACTCGCCAAGAAGGCTGCCATAGACAGTGTTGTAGATCATAGGATGCGTCAGGACAATAACGTACTTCTCCGGCTCCGCTGTCGTGATTTCATTGAGTTTTGAATCGAGCCAGTTGACTGCAGCCTGGTCATAGACGATCGGCTGAGTCCCGTTCGGCGAGATTGCAAGGATGTTGTAGCCACCGATGACGCAATGACGGCATTCCATGGAAGTTCCGGCCTCAGGATCCTTGTCGGTCTCGAAATAGGCTGAGCCGAGGCCGGTGCGGAGATAAGCCGCATCACTTACCATCGAAGCGGACCACCTGTAGTTCGGGACATCATGATTTCCTACGGTATAGACCATAGGTACCTTCTCAGGATCGCAGGCAGCCTCATAGGTTGACTTGAAGGCTGAAAGATAGGATGTGTTGGGATTGTCGATGAGGTCGCCTACCACGAGGACTCCGTCAAGACCGTTTCCGCCTTCCATGGCTGACTTTGACTTCAACTGTGCAAGAGCGCTGGCGAATTTGGTGGAGGTTGAGCTGACTCCGGTGTTGATGTGGACATCGCTGATGACTCCGAAGGAAGCGACGATGTTGTCTGAATTGAACGTCCTTGAACGGGTGCGCTCGCCGCCGTCTGCCAGAGCGACATATTCGCTGGCGATGTCCTTGGTGCCATCCGAAATGTGCAGCGAGACGCTTGCACCGAGCACTGAACCGAATTCGGAAGCAAGAGAACTGCAGTCCACCTTCACTGTAAGGTAGTCTCCGCGGCATGACGAGCCGAGCACAGGAAGTTCGATGATCTCGCCGGCAGACGCCCTTGTAGGGTCAGCGGTATAGACAGCCTTCACAGAATATGCAATGCCGTTTGCGGCTGAAATCTTGTCAAGGATGCCCGAAGGCAGGACTTCGAACTTCAGTTCAGCAGTCTTTTCCTCACCTGAAGAATAGACTCTGGCCTTCCCGTCCCAGAATGCAGGGACATAGGAGATGCTCGTGACAGTGGAAACGAGACTGCCGTCTGAAAGAGGAAGCGTGAATGTGGTTCCGTTGCCAAGGGAGATCGTGACGGTCCTGTCAGAGACAGTCACAGAGCTGATGACCACCGTCTCTTCCATGGCCTTGCCAAGCTTGGTCCATGTCTTCTCTCCATCATAGGAGACGTACCAGTAGTTCTTCTCGATCTTGAAGACAGGCGTGATGCTTTCAGCCTTGACTTTCTTGCCATCGACTACAAGGTACTCGCCATTCACGGTCCAATAGTAGTTGCCGTCAGAATCGAGAGTGGCGCTGACAGAAGGAGTCTGCCCGTCGGTGCCATCCTTGCCGTCGGTGCCATCGGTGCCATTCTTGATTGTAAGGACTTCGCCTGAAGAGAGGGTCAGTTCATAGCCGCTCTTGTCGGAGAGTTCCTTGAAGGATGTGACCGAGATCTTGTTCTTCACGGCATCGGAGAGCTTCTGGATTGCATCAGCGTTGTCGTTTGCCTTCTTCTCAAGCGCAGTGACCCTGCTCTCCAGAGAGGAGACACGCTCTGAAAGTGCAGTGTCGTCATACTTGTCGCAAGACAAGGTCATGACGGCGGCCAGGATGATTGTCGGTATGATCATATTGAATTTCATGGCAGATTTTATTGTTAGTCAGCTTGTGATGGGATGTAGCCGTATGGGATGAGTTCCCAGAGATCGATGTAGCCCTCTGCCGTGTTCCATGAATCAGTGAAGACTATTGACAGATAGCGTCCTGTCGCTCCCCTGCTGGCTGTCACGGTCTGCTCCCCGGATGTGGTGCTGAGGACCCCGCTGAGGAACTGGATTCCGTAATGGTTGCGGTATTCGGTATCATCGGGATCATAGGCGCTTGAACCCACGTAGATCGAATAATTCTTTATGTAGCGGAGAGACGCAGACTCCGGATTCTCACAGAAAGTGAACTTCGTGAATGCATATTCATTGTCCACAGAAGCCTGGGTGTCCACGGAGAGGATCTTCGGGAAGACCAGCATGGTGGCTTCGGAACGCGAACTGTGCCAACGGCAGCCGGAGAGAGCCTTGCCATCGAAGATCTTCTCCGGAGTGTTCTCGGAGAAAGTCTGCCCCTTCGTGGCTGTGACGACCCATCTCTTTCCATTGAGCTGGTAGGAGATTCCGTCGGTGGACTTCACCCATGCGCGCCAGACGGTGTCCAGGCCATTGGAAGGGCAGTAGGCTGATGAATATTCAAACCTCTTTCCCTTTAGAGCCTTCGGGAAACGCATTGTCCTGACGTCACCGCTCATGTGCTCCTCCACTTCGACCCACTCGTCGTTCAGGTCCTTGTAGCGGAACCTGGTCGCAATCATCTCGTCGGTCATCTTGGACATGGAGATGACTGCGTCGTCGCCATCCATCTCGGCGGAGTTCACAGTCCTTTCTGTCCTTGAGACCATCCAGCTGTCGCTGTACGGAGAAACCGTAATCTCTTCGGCAAGCGAAACATTGCCGTTTTCGTCATAATTCTTGACATCGAAAGTGTAGGAACGGTCTTCAAGGTCAGTTACATTGACCGTGACACTGTCGTTCGGGAAGTCAGAATAGCTGACGTCCAGGGAATCGGCGTAGTTGTCCCAGAAGAGCCTGGCAGTCTTCACGGCAGGATCCATAGGCTTGACCCACTTCACGAGGACACGCTTGTAGCCTCGCTCTGTAGAAAGGCTGAGAGGCTTGGCCGGGTAGTCGTAGCCTCCAAGCTTGATGTACTGCTTGTAGATGTCATCCTGCGAAGTGCAGGAGACAGCCATTGCGGCAAGTACCGCTGCAGCGCTCAGAATGTATGTTGTTTTCTTTATCATTTCCATATCTCAGATCAGATGTTAGTCGAAAACCTGTCCGTAAGGAGTGATTTCTCCGAACTGGATGCCGGCTGCCTCGGTGGCATTCTTGAGTTCAAATGTGGCAAAAGTGCTGGCGAAGACTATGCGCAGGTAGCGGATCCTGTCTGAAGAATGAGGATAGGCTTCAGGATCGAGTTCGAAGTCGTTGCCGGCATTGAAATACTGGCTGTCCTCCTGAGTGACAGTTCCAACGCTTCCGTCCTCTTCGTAGCCGGAAGGCTTGTACTGGGTGAATTTTCCAAGGCAGACCCATGTGTCATCGAATCCATGCTCATTGGAGCCCTCCCTTCCGGTCGGAGCCATGCTGCCCCAGAACTCGAAGTCACGAGGATGGGCATTGGCCCAGATGGTGTAGGCGATTCGAGGAAGTGTCGCGATGCGGCTGAGTTCGCATGTGTGTCCCATGTCGATTGTAAGCCATGCCGGGATAGGGCAAGTTCCGACTGCGAAGAAGCAGTAGGCGGCAGATGTGCCGGTTCCGTCCCAAAGACCCTTAACAGGATAGGTCGATGACTCGGAAGACATCTGGAATATGTTGTCGTCACCCGGATCGGCGTACTTGAAGCCGGCCTTTGGAATCATCACCTCGACCATCGGAGTGAGCACAGTCTTGATGGTGTCCGAGATGTTGCCCCAGTGGTCACGGATGTACACACCGAATATCGCTTCCTCTGCCTCGATTCCGCGTCTGGTGAGAGAGATGTTGTCGCTCGCGGTGAACAGAGTGGTCACCTCGACCCACTTGATGTCACTGACAGGCTTGTCCTTGTCAGAGAGATCGGCATCCCTGAGGATGCAGACAGCGAGGTCGGACTTGTCCGAATTGCCGGAGATCTTGACCTTGATGCCGCCCGCGGTGGCTGACATTTCAGGTACCACTGTCTGGATTGCAGGAGCCAGAGGGCTGATCTTTACGATGGTAGGGGTGGATTTTGTCTCATTGGAGTTGAAGGTGCAGATCTCCACCGACCTTTCCTGCGTGTCGCGGAAACCCTCGATGCGAAGGCTGTCCACATAACGGGAAATCTTGCTCTGGATCTGCTCTCCGTTGCGTTCATAAGTTGCGACGACGCCCTTGATGTTCTTGTCATCAGGAATCTTCACCTTGATGATTGCGCCACCACTGATTGCCCTGACCTCGGTGATCTGGGAGACCGGCTGAGGCTGAGGGATGCTTTCATCGATCTGGTCGATGCGTCCGAACTCGTTGGCTCCGGACGAGCAGGCGGCCAGGATGGCGGCTGAACAAATAAATGACAGTATCTTTTTCATGCTTTGATTCTGATGATTACCAACCGATGTTCTGCACAAGGTTAGGGTTGACTTCAATGTAAGAGGTAGGAATAGGCCAGAAATAGTCCTTGAGACCGAACTTCTGCTCATAGATGAACTTCCTGACATAGTAGTCCTCCGGGGCAGCGGCCGTGATGTCATAGCCGTAGATGCCCTTCTGGTACTCGGTCGGAGCGGTCTTCCAACGACGGATGTCCCAGAAGCGCTGGCTCTCGAAGGCAAGTTCATTGAGCCTTTCGCTCTGGATGATGTCCCTCATGCCGACCTGAGTGTTGTAGTAGCCAGGGCTGTTGGAATAGGTGTCCCAGGATGTCTTGACGTCCGGAATGCCGGCTCGCTCCCTGACAGCATCGATGTACTTGAACATCTCTGCGCTGTGTTCTCCGGACGGGCCTTCATATTCATTGATAGCCTCGGCATAGAGAAGATAGAGGTCGGAGAGTCGGAGCATCGGCCATGGGAACCAATAGGAGACGAAGCTGTTGTTGCCGCTCCAGGTGCACCTGTAAGGAATCATCTTCTTAGGGAAATAGCCGGTCACAGGACCTACCTCGCTGCCGGACTTGGCATGCTCCCCACCGATCCTGCAGGAGATGTAGTGGAGTTCCTCCGCCTTGACGTCATTGTAGTTCGTGAGCTGGCCCAGCCAGTTGCCTCCATCGAAGCCAAGAGAAGCATAGAAACGCGGCTCTCTGTCGAAATTGAGCTTGGCAGTCGTGTAGCCCTTGTGGATGTAGTAGGAATGCTGGTCATCTCCAACCCTGAGGTCCAGCGGACTTATGTTCGACCAGTCGGAATCATTGTCGATCGGAAGGCCGTGGACAGTGTAGAACTGCTCGGCGATCTTCAGAGGGACACCGATGAAGCGGTAGCCTCCGAGCATGTCGGTATAGCCGTTCATGATAGGAAGCACAAGCCTCTGGAAGATCGTCATTGAACTTGAAGGAGTCTGGGTGTTGCCCCAGATGAGTTCGGAATTCCATCTTGAATTGACAGCCTCGCGCAGTTTGAGGGTGACGAAGAGGGAATCGCTCATCCTGTAGGAGATGTCGGATCCGTCATAGAGGGACTTGTTCGCCTCTTCGCACACGGAAATGGCATCCGAGCAAGCCTCCATGGCAGCCTTCCACCTTTCCAGCTTCTGTGCCTCGGTCTTTTCCGGGAAGAGCCTGCCGTTCTTTTCATCGACAAGGGAGGACTCTTCGTTGTTGCCATTGAAGAGAGGGCTTGCCGCAAAGACTGCGACCTTGGCCTTGAAGGCGGCGCAGATCGTGCGGGTGATGCGGCCGTATTCATCTACGGATTCCTCGAGCAGAGGAAGGTCCGGCATAGCCTGGTCAAGAAGATCCAGGACGAAATCGAAGCAGTCGTCTATCGTGTCCCTGTGGAGACGTACGGTCTCGACATCGGAATCGATTGGAAGGCTCTCCCTGATGATCGGAATAGGGCCCCACTTGCGAATGAGGTTGAAATGATAGTAGGCCTTGAGGAAAGTGACCTCGGCAATCCACTGCTTCTTTTCCTCATCCTTCATGTCCGGAACATTGTCGATGTTCTCGACCAGGATGTCACAGCAGCGGATGCCCTGGTACATCGAAGGCCAGTCACAGCCATAGACAGAGGTGGCAGACAGGTTGCCGCGGGCGATGTAGGACATCGTGAACGGAACTCGAGCGCTGGTGTTGGTGACGATTCGGCCGTAGAGATCCCACAGTTCATCACCCGTCAGCATTCCGGAATCACTGCCCGGAGCACCTTCATTGGTCATGTAGGAATAACATGTAGCCAGATAGCGGATGGCCGACGACCTCAGATTGAAGGCTGTCTCGATGCTTGGAAGTCCGTCGTCAGGCACAACGTCAAGATAATTGTTGCAGGCAGTCGCTCCGAAAAGGATGGCAAGGGCTGCAAGACATGTCGTGGTCTTTATAAGAATCTTGCGCATGGTCTCTCGTTATTTGAAGGTTACGGTCACACCGAAATTGATGGTCTTCTGGATAGGATAGTTCAATCCCTCTCCGGCAAGTTCCGGATCCCAGAGGTCAAACTTGCTCCAGCACCACAGGTTGTTGCCCTGGAGATAGACCCTGAGGTTCTCCATGTGCATCTTTCTTGCGAGCTTGTCAGGAATGGTGTAACCAAGTTCAAGCTGTTTCATGCGGAGGAAGGATCCGTCCCTCATCCACCATGTGCTGACTGCAGTGTTGTTGCTGTTCTGATAGGCGCTGTACCGAGGATACAGAGCGTAGATGTCGCGGTTGTCCTCGCTCCAATGGCTGTCCGAATAGGCTTTCAGGAGCTGTGTGTTGTTCACGAAAGGACCGGTTCCGCTCTTGGTCGAGCTGTAGGTGCTCGTCGCATCGATCCAGAATGACTCACGTCCGAGACCCTGGAAGAAGATAGATGCATCGAGGCCCTTGTAGCCGAGTGAGACACCGAAGCCATAGATGATTTCAGGAGACGTTGGATAGCCGATAGGCACCCTGTCCGCAGTGGTGATCACACCATCACCGTTGACATCGGTGTACTTGATGTCACCACCTCCGTACTGGCTTCCGAAGCCAGCCTGTGAAGGGCTGTTGGCGGCGTCCTCGTCATCGATGAAGAGGCGCTCGGCGATGTAGCCCCAGGTCTGGCTGATGGAATAGCCGGCATGCTGGCGGTATGATTCCGCATAGGTAGGTTCCTCATAGATGAGATACTTGCTGGTCGAGTAGGTGAAGTTCGCTCTGGCAGATGACCAGAAATCCTTGCTCCAGACCTGCTTGTAGTCTGACTGGATGTCAACTCCGTGAGCCTTGGCCTCACCGATGTTTCCGGCGACCGAAGCCTGGAGACCCATCGTATTAGGGATGTCGGAGCGGGTCATGAAGATGTCGGTCCTATGCTCGGTGAAATATTCAGCGATGATGTCAAGCTTCTTGAAGAGTCCAAGCTCTACAGCATAGTTGCTCTTGTAGGCCTTTTCCCATGTGATGGAGTCGTTGGCGTAGCGTGTGACATCGATTCCCTTGTAGGTCACGTTCCTTGTCTCGCCGAACGATGCCGACAGAGATGAACTGCTCATGTTC
>R14__coassemble_1193_pt1 | contig 13675 bp, 8 predicted proteins | sample R14__metabat2_high_PE_037 | metagenome-assembled genome bin R14
GCGAAGCCTTTCAGGGAACTGACGCCAAGCTGTTTCTGAAGCTTTTCCGCGGCAGCATCATAGACAAAGGCCCACTCCTCGATGGCAGAGATGTAGAGGTTGTCTCCGTACTTCTCCCTGACTCCTTTCTCAAAGCCTCTCTGTACGACGATCTCCTTTGGATTGAGGGACGCCAGAAGGGTACCTATGTAGTCGACTGAGCCCTGGGCAACCTGAAAGGATCCTGTCGAGACGTCCAGGAAGGCAGCTCCGCACTGATCCTTCTCGAAAGTCAGTCCAGCAAGAAAATTGTTTTCCTTCTGGTCAAGAAGCTGTTCATTGAATGCAATTCCCGGAGTGACGAGCTCGGTGATTCCTCTCTTGACAAGTTTCTTGGCAAATTTCGGATCCTCGAGCTGATCGCAGACGGCGACCTTGTGTCCGGCTCTGACAAGCTTGGGAAGATAGACATCTATCGCATGGTGCGGAAACCCTGCCATCTCAATGAATCCCTTGTCACCATTGGACTTCTTCGTGAGGACAATCCCAAGCACCTTGCTGATAAGGACAGCATCCGAGGAATATGATTCATAGAAGTCACCTACTCTGTACAACAGCACCGCCTCAGGGTGTTCTGCCTTGACAGAGAAGAACTGCTTGATCAGCGGAGTGTCTTCGGAAGCATTTCCTTTTGCCATGTCCTGATTGATTTTAATGGAATATAGCAAATATAGCAATTTAGGCAGAAATTACCGACCATGACGCCACAAATTCAGAGATCATGGAAACACGGTCACGGGACAGGACAGGAGCCGGTCAGGGAATGTACATAAACTGATGAGCAGAAAACTTTTGCGACTAAAAAACAATTTGATAGTTTTGTACAAAAGACGATTTCCCCATGAAAATGCCAGAGCAGGAACACAACATCACCAGAAGAAGTTTCATCAAGCGTTCGTCAGCAGGATTGGCTGGAATCATGGCTGCTTCCGCAGCACCTGTCCGGCTTAGCGCCTCTGAAAAGGAAGGCAAGACAGACGGCAGCAAGGCAAAGCTCATCCCGGACGAAAACTTTTCCACCAGATGGAGAACGGACAGCATGCCTGAACTGCCGCACAGGCTCAGCGTGCAGGTTCATGAACTCGCTGACATCGGCTTTTCCGGTCAGTGGGGACGGGAACTGAAAGAGCCGGACTGGGACTTCAGCGAGACTGCCGAAGCCGGAGTCGATGCGCAGATTCTCTACGGAAGAGCAGCTCTGAGCGTCGCCAGGAATGCTCCCCTGCGATTCACACAAGGCGAACTTCTGGTCGGATCGGCGACTCTGCTGCCTGCGGCACAGCACAAGATTCCATGCATGGGAGAAACTTCTTCTCTCAGCCACACGACCCTTGGTTTTGAAAGAGTGCTGAAAATCGGTTACAAAGGTCTCCGAAAAGAGATTGAGGACAGGATTGCAAGAGGAGATCTGGACAAGGAAGGACAGGATCTTCTTCAGGGAATGCTCATGTGTCTGGATGCTGCAAAGATTTGGAACGACAGGTACATCAGACAGCTGGAGGTCATGAAGGCCGGAGCATCGAAGGAAGATGCTGAAAGATTCGCAAGACAGATAGAGACTCTCCGCAGGGTTCCCGAAAACCCTCCCGCTGATTTCCGCGAAGCAATCCAGATGATGTGGAGCATGTACTCGTTCCAGCGCCTGATGGGGAACTGGTCCGGCCTCGGCCGTTTCGACAGGATGCTTGGCGGCTTCCTGGAGGAAGATCTCAGAAAAGGACGGATCACTATTGATGAGGCTCGCGAACTTGTGGCCCATTTCTGGGTCAAGGGTACGGAATGGATCGGCATCTATGGAGGTTCCGGAGATGCACAGTTCTACCAGAACATCATCCTCGGAGGAATTGACAAGGACGGAAAGGAAGTCACCAATGAACTGACTTATCTGATTCTGGATGTAGTCGAGGAACTGCACATCAGCGATTACCCGATCGCGGTACGCTTGGGAGACAAGACTCCGGAAAGGCTGTTCCGAAGAGTTGCCGAAGTCCAGCGGTATGGCGGCGGAATTGTCTCTCTGTACAACGAGAATGTCGTCATCAAGGCATTGACGGATTTCGGCTATCCTCTGGAAGAGGCCCGCGAATACACCAACGACGGTTGCTGGGAATGCATAATACCCGGCAAGACTGCCTTCATCTACTGGCCCAACGACATGGTCCCAGTGCTGAACCACACTCTCCATGTTGACAGTGACGAGGTTGTCGAGGACAATGACTTCGAGAGCCTTTACTCCAGGTTCCGCAGTGATCTGGCTGCAGATGTGAAGACGAGACAGGATGTACTCGACGGAAGCTGGAAGACACCTTGGGTGCCATGTGCACTGGCTTCACTGTTCACAGAAGGATGTGTTGAAAAGGGTCGCTGCTATTACAACGGCGGTCCGGTCTATACGGTCAACGGAATCCATTACGGCGGAGTCTCAGACGTCGCTAACAGCCTCCATGTGATAAAGAAGCTTGTCTTCGAAGAGAAGTTCATAGGTCTGCAGGATCTGGTGGACATCATGAGACGCAACTGGGAAGGGCAAGAGGGGCTCAGAAGACTTGTACAAAGCCGTTTTACATTCTACGGCAATGATGATCCGGAAGCTGATGCCATGATGGGCAGAGTCTTTGACGACTACACCGGCATCGTGGGCGAAATAAAGGAAAGGAACGGGGTGAAACGCCCTTGTGGAATCAGTACATTCGGAAGGGAGATAGACTGGAGAATGGTCCGTCTGGCCATGGCAGAAGGGAGTCGCATAGGAGACATTCTGGCGACAAACTGCTCGCCGACCCCCGGCTCAGACAGGAAAGGTCCCACTGCAGCGCTCAACTCCTACTGCAAGCTGGATTTCACAAAATCGCCAAATGGAGCGACTCTCGAACTGAAAATCCTGCCGCAGAGCATAAAGGGCGAAAACGGCATCAAGGCTCTGGTAGGAATGGCGAAGACATTCAGGGAAAAGGGTGGATTCTACATGCACATCGATGTAGTGGACACTGCGACCCTGGTAGATGCACAGATGCATCCGGAACGTTATCCTAACCTCCCTGTCCGTGTCGCAGGCTGGTCGGCAAGATTCACGACCCTTTGCAAGGAATGGCAGGACATGGTCATACAGCGAACCCAGCAGATTGTCTAGGCAAGGCTTGACCTGAATGATTCAACCTCCCCGGGATCCGGTTCCCTGAACCGGATTTCGGGGAGTCCCAGCTTGACCCTCTTGGAATTTCCAAGAAGATGATAAGGGATGATTTCCCGTTCCGCTTCAGGATATTCAGAAAGCAGGGTCTTGGTAGCATTGATGATGGACTGCGAAAGATGAATCTCCGGAATGAACAGTATGCGGAAGAGAATGTCCGCTCCGGCAGAGGCCACCGCCTTGAGATTTGAGAGCATAGTCTGAAGGTTGCCTCCAGTATAGTGCCGGTATAGTTCCGGATCCATCAGCTTGATGTCCCAGATGAAAAGATCCGTGACAGGAACAGCTCTGAGATAATCCTCCTTGCGGCCACAACCCGAAGTTTCGACTGCTGTGTGGATTCCTTTCAGGTGGGCTTCTGACAATAACGACAGCGTCTCCTCGGGCTGAGCCATAGGCTCCCCTCCCGACACCGTCATCCCGCCTCCGGAATGCCTGTAGTAAGCCTCATCCTTCAGCACTTCGTCAAGGACTTCGCCCACCGAAGCAGGATGTCCGCAAAGCTCCATTCCTCCGTAGAGGCAGACCTCTGGATGCTCATGATGATTGCCGCCGCAGGCCCCGCAGCTGACGCACCTGGTGCTGTTGTAGAGTACCTGAGCTTCAAACGACTGGGATTCGGGGTTATGGCACCACTGGCAATGCAGCGGGCAACCCTTTAGAAACACGGCCGTCCTGATGCCGGGCCCGTCATGTGTGCAGAAATGCTGGATGTCGAAGAGAAACATTGGGAAGAACTGTTAAATGAGAGGAGGCTTGAAATGAGCAGAGGCTGGCCGAAAACTGAGTTTTCGGTCGGCCCCTCTCTGGTTTACTGATCTTCTGCCTCCCCGCTTGAGGGACAGAAGGACTAGAGTTCGAAACACCAGCCATGAGTGTCTTCCTCACGGCCATCCTGAATGCCACGGATGCGGTCATAGAGCTTGCGGCTGACCTTTCCGCACTCATCACCTGAAGGGACATTGTAGGTTCTGGTGATCTCAGTGCTCTCGAGGGTCGGCTTGTCATCGATAGAGCAGATAGGAGTGATCACGACAGCAGTACCGCAGGCGTTGATTTCATCGAACTCGGCGAGTTCCTCAACCGGAACGATCCTCTTCTCGACCTTCATCCCGAAATCAGCAGCGACAGCCTGAAGGGTCTTGTTGGTGATTGAAGGAAGGACGGAATCGGACAACGGTGTGACATAGGTGTTGCCCTTGATGGCGAGGAAGTTGGATGATCCGAATTCATCAATCTTGGTCTTTGTTGCAGGATCAAGGAAAAGAAGTTCCCTGTAGCCCTGCTTGTGGGCAAGATTGTAAGGATGAAGGGAAGTGGCATAGTTTGCGGAAAGCTTGAACGCACCTGTTCCGTTAGGGGCGGCACGATCATAGTTCCTTGCAAGAGTGGCTGTCCCCGGAGTAAGGATCTTCGCTCCTGAATATGTTCCCACAGGCGAGCACATCACAGCGAAGACAACCTCGGTTGAAGAAGCGATGCCAAGCTGAGGATTCATACCGATGAGGACAGGACGAAGATACATTGATGCACCGAAGCCATACGGAGGAAGATACTCGATGTTCTCACGCACGCACATCATACATGCCTCGATGAACATCTCTTCAGTAGGGACAGCCATGTCCAGATGGCTGCCGCTCCTCTGGATTCTCTTTGCATTCTCGTCAGGACGGAAAAGGCGTACCTTTCCATCCACTCCTCTGAAAGCCTTCAGACCCTCGAAACAGGAGTTTGCGTAATGGAACACTCCCGCAAAGGCGCTGAAGTGGAAATCAAAGTCCTTCGTTGCGGCAAGCGGTGACCACTGGCCATCCTTGTAGTAACTTACGATAATCACGTCAGTCTTTCTGTACTTGAAAGAAAGATTTGACCAATCCAATTCTGCCATATTCAGTTATTTTGTGTTGATTTCAATGTTTTCGATAAGGTTCAGCATCTTGATGGTGGCCTTGATAGCCGCCTCATTCTGGTCTGAATCAATTCCTCTTGTCTTGAGAAGCCGTCCGTTGTTGTCCCATGAGATCGTCGCAGCGACAAGGGCATCAGTCTTTCCCCCGGGAGGAATTGAAATCTGGTAGTCCACCAGTTTAGGATGGCTCTTGCCAAGTCTGTCATAGATCTTCCAGAGAGCTTTCATGAAGGCGTCATAGACACCGTCTCCGGATGCTGTCTCCTGGTGATCCACCCCATGGATGTTGATCTTGAGGGAAGCCACAGGACGCATTCCGTAGGCAAGGGAAAGATTGTAGTTGACCACATGGATGTTGTCCACGGTGGTCGAGACTCCACTTTTCAGTACATCCGCGATGATGAAAGGGAGATCTTCCGCGGTGACGGATTCCTTCTTGTCTCCAAGTTCCACGACACGGTTGGTGACAAGCTTCATCTGTTCCGGAGAGAGATGGATGCCGAACCGTTCCAGATTCTTGAGGACACTGGCCTTGCCGCTGTTCTTGCCGAGAGCATATTCACGGACTCTTCCGAAACGTTCCGGGATGAGAGCATTCTCATAGAGTCCTGCCTTCTTGTCACCATCGGCATGGATGCCGGCTGTCTGGGTGAAGACATTCTCACCGATCAACGGCTTGTTAGCCGGAATACGGATGCCGGAGATTGTCTCTACATAGTGGCAGACATGGGTCAGGGATGCTTCATCAAGGGAATTCTTGACTTTGAGATGGTCGTTCAGAATGGCAAGGACACTGGAGACCGGGATGTTTCCGGCCCTTTCTCCAAGTCCGTTGACAGTCGTGTGGATACCTGTCATTCCTGCCTTCACGGCTTCATAGACATTGGCGGCAGCCAGGTCATAGTCGTTGTGGGCATGGAAGTCAAACTCACAGGAAGGGTATCTTGAGAGCATCTCCGAACAGAATTCTCCGGCCTGCGTCGGGTTGAGGATTCCAAGAGTGTCCGGAAGCATGAATCGCCGGATTCCCGAGTCCTTGAGCTCATCCATCATGAAGAAGACATAGTCCCGAGAATCGATCATTCCGTTGGACCAGTCTTCAAGATAGATGTTGACCTGCATTCCTTTTTCTGCAGCCTTTGCAAGACAGTCTCTTATGTCTGCCACATGCTGCTCCGGAGTCTTTCCAAGCTGCCCCTGAACATGCTTGAGAGAACCTTTTGCAAGAAGGTTGACAACCTTTCCACCAGCAGAGGAAATCCAGTCGATGGAGGCTCCGCCATCAACGAAGCCAAGGGCTTCGACCTGGTCAAGATGACCTCTGGTCGCAGCCCATGAGCATAATCGTGAAAGCATCTGGAACTCTCCTTCGGACACACGGGCGGAGCAGACCTCGATCCGGTTGACCTTCAGCTCCTCGAGAAGAAGCTTTGCTATCGCCAGCTTCTCGTCGCCGTTGAAGGACACTCCGGCTGTCTGCTCTCCGTCGCGGAGAGTGGTGTCAAGTATGTAAACCTTGTCCGGAATCATTACTTGTCGTCATTCTCAGGACGAAGCCTGCGGACTGTGACAGCGGTCTGCCACATCTCACTCTCACGGAGAGCCTTGAGTTCAGCCTCGAGGCCGACGCGATAGTCAGGCTTGCTGTTGGCGTCGATGGAGATCTGTGCCTCGTTGCCGCACTTGACTGAAGCATAGAGCTGCTCGACGACAGGCTTGATTGCATCATGGAAACGAGGGTACCAGTCAAGGGCACCACGCTGTGCAGTTGTCGAGCAGTTTGCGTACATCCAGTCCATTCCCTTCGCAGCGAAGAGAGGCATGAGCGACTGGGTGAGTTCCTCGACGGTCTCGTTGAAGGCCTCCGAAGGAGAGTGACCGTTCTCACGAAGCACTTCGTACTGTGCGAGAAGAAGGCCCTGGATTGCTCCCATGAGTGATCCACGCTCACCGGTAAGGTCAGAGGTGGCCTCACGCTGGAATGTTGTCTCGAAAAGATAGCCGGATCCGATTCCGATACCGAGTGCGATGGTACGGTCATAAGCCTTTCCGGTGTAATCCTGATAGATTGCATAGGAAGAGTTGAGGCCGCGGCCCTCGAGGAACATTGTACGGAGGGATGTGCCTGAACCCTTAGGGGCAACCATGATGACATCGATGTCAGCAGGAGGGACACAGCCGGTGCGGTCGTTCCAGGTGATTGCAAAGCCATGTGAGAAATAGAGTGCCTTGCCTGGGGTGAGATACTGCTTGATCTTTGGCCATACAGACATCACTGCTGCATCTGAAAGAAGGCACATGATGATGGAAGCCTTCTGGCATGCTTCCTCGATTCCGAAGAGAGTCTCTCCCGGTACCCATCCGTCAGCGATTGCCTTTTCGAAGGTCTTGCCTGGACGCTGGCCGACAATCACGTTGAAGCCATTGTCCTTGAGGTTGAGTGACTGACCAGGGCCCTGTACACCGTAGCCGATGACTGCGATTGTCTCATCCTTGAGGATTTCACGAGCATGGTCAAGTGTGAATTCTTCACGTGTGACGACGGTCTCTTCAACACCGCCGAAGTTGATTTTTGCCATAATTGAATGATTTTTATTTGTTTATGTTCTATGTTCCTTTCTAATCCTGATCCACGATGTCCAGCTTGCCGGCATTGTCCCTTTCTGCAAGAAGGTCCTCATCGGCATAGAAGAATGTCCTGATGACCTCGATCTTCTTCTCGATCTGCTTGACGGCAAGGACAATCTTCTGCTCTGTTGCCCTCGTCTCGATCGTAAGCTTGTGACAGCCAGGAATGGCAGAAGGTGAAGCGACAAGGCTCCAGATGTCAAGGTTGTGACGTGTGAATATGTTGGTGAACTGCTGGAGAAGACCCGTCTGATTCTGGGTATAGATGATCACCGTATAGAGTTTTGTCTCGTTATTTTCCATTCTCGTACCATTCATTACCGTTCAACATGATCTCATCGATGCCCTTTCCCGGAGGGACCATCGGCATCACGAGTTCCTCTTCGGCCACATGGACTTCAAGCAGGTAAGGCTTGTCATCGGAATGCATCTCCCTGACTGCAGGCAGAAGATCCTCGCGGGCCTCGACAATACGTGACTTGATGCCATAGGCACCGGCTATCGCCATATAGTCCGGATTCAGCATCCTTGTCTGTGAATACCTCGCATCGAAGAACATTTCCTGCCACTGACGGACGTTTCCAAGCCAGTTGTTGTTCATGAGGACAATCTTGACGCCAAGCTTTTCCTGCATGATCGTACCAAGTTCCTGGATTGTCATCTGGAGTCCTCCGTCTCCGACAAAGAGACACACCTGCCTGTCAGGCTGCGCAATCTTGTAGCCTACGGCAGCAGGAAGGCCGAATCCCATGGTTCCGAGTCCTCCTGAAGTTATGAGGCTGTCAGTACGGGTGAATCTTGAATATCTCGCAGCCATCATCTGGTTCTGACCGACATCCGTGATGACTGCAGCGGTGCCTTCGGACACATCGGCGACAGCTTTCACGACTTCGCCCATGTTGATGTAGCCCTTGCCCGGATTGACCTCCGGAGCAATGACCTTCTCATTCTCCACCTGCGCGGCATGGTCGAAACTTGCCTCCCATTCATCATGGCGGGCCGGAGAAATTCTGTCAGTAAGAGCCTGGAGCACGTACTTGGCATCGCCCCATATTCCTACATTGACAGGAATTATCTTGCCTATTTCAGCGGTATCGATGTCGATGTGGATCACCTTCGCCTGGCGGGCATAGGTTGAAACCGTACCTGTGACACGGTCGTCGAAACGCATACCGACAGCAATCAGAAGGTCGCAGGCATTGGTCATGAGGTTTGGCGCCACGTTGCCATGCATTCCGAGCATTCCTTTGTAGTGTCTGTTGTCAGACGGAAGAGCGCTGAGTCCGAGCAGAGTGGACCCGGCCGGGATTCCTCCCTTGTCAAGGAATGCGGCAAGTTCCTGCTCCGCACCGCTTATTTCTATTCCATGACCATAGACAACGAATGGTCTCCTGGAGGTATTGATCAGTTCAGCAGCAGCTTCCAGGGATCTTTCGGTTGGGATCGGATTTGGATCGTAGCTGCTTATCGACGTGCAACGTTCGAAATGTGATTCGGTCAGCCCTGTCTGTGCATTCTTGGTGAAATCAAGGACGACAGGCCCCGGACGACCGGTGGAAGCGATGTAGAATGCCCTCGCTACAGCCCACTCGACATCTTCCGGACGGCGGATCTGGTAGTTCCATTTTGTAATTGCCATGGTGAGACCCAGAAGGTCTGTCTCCTGGAAAGCATCGGTTCCAAGTGCTGAAGCGGCAACCTGACCGGCAATGACAACCAATGGTGTTGAATCCATCATTGCATCAGTGATTCCAGTGATGACATTCGTTGCGCCCGGACCGGATGTGACGAGCACGACACCCGGCTTGCCCTTCTGCGCCCTGGCATAACCCTGGGCTGCATGGATGGCTCCCTGCTCATGGCGCACGAGGACATGTCTGAGCTTGTCCGAGTAGTCATAGAGCTTGTCATAGACAGGCATTATGGCACCGCCGGGGTAACCGAAGATGGTATCGACACCTTCAGCGACCAAGGCATTCATCAGAGCTTCAGAGCCTGTTATCTTCTTCGCAGATTCGTTCATGTCTGTTCTATCTGTAAGTTGTTTTATTTTATGATTCTGACAGCACCCTTGTCCGCAGAGCTTACCATCGAAGCGTAGGCCTTGAGACTCTGGGAGACCTGTCTGTCACGCTGAGGAGTGAACGCCTTGTCTCCGCGTGCAAGTTCCTCTTTCCTTCTTTGCTGGAGTTCCTTGTCGGTAAGGCGGACATTGATGGACCTTGCAGGGATGTTGATGTCTATGATGTCCCCGTCACGGACCAGTCCGATGTTGCCTCCTGCAGCTGCCTCCGGGGAAATATGTCCAATGCTCAGACCGGAAGTTCCTCCGCTGAAGCGGCCGTCGGTTATCAGAGCGCATTCCTTTCCAAGATGGCGGGACTTGATGTAAGATGTAGGATAAAGCATTTCCTGCATTCCGGGACCACCCTTCGGACCTTCATAGGCGATGACGACGACATCACCGCTCTTCACGCTTCCGTCAAGGATTCCGTCGCAGGCTGCTTCCTGGGAGTCGAAGACCTTGGCAGGTCCTGAGAATTTCCAGAGGCTCTCGTCCACGCCGGCAGTCTTGATCACGCAGCCATCGAGGGCGATGTTGCCCTTGAGGACTGAAAGACCGCCGTCCCTGGTGTAGGCATGCTCTACATTCCTTATGCATCCGTTCTCGCGGTCCAGGTCAAAGGTGTCATAGCAGTTCGACTGGCTGCCGAGCTTTGTGGTGCGGACTCCTCCGGGAGCGCTTGAATATATCTTCCTTGCCTTCCTCAGACATGCAGGACTTTCAAGAGCGTAGTTTCTGATCACCTTGCGAAGCGTCATCCCGTCAACCCTCCTGGCTGAGACATCGACCAGACCTGCATCGGCAAGCTGCTTCATGATGGAGACGATGCCGCCGGCACGGTTCACATCCTGGATGTGGTACTTCGCAGTGTTCGGAGAAACCTTGCAGATGCATGGCACCCTTCTCGAAAGAGCATCGATGTCCGACATCTTGAAGTTGACTCCGGCCTCATGTGCAACAGCAAGAAGATGGAGGACGGTGTTTGTCGAACCTCCCATTGCAATGTCAAGAGTCATGGCATTGAGGAAGGCTTTCTTCGTGGCAATGCTCCTTGGAAGGACTCGCTCGTCACCATCTTCATAATAAGCAAACGCATTGTGGACGATGAGGCGGGCTGCGTCGATCATGAGAGCCTTGCGGTTCTTGTGTGTGGAGACGATCGTTCCGTTGCCCGGAAGAGCAAGACCTATGGCCTCCGTGAGGCAGTTCATGGAGTTTGCAGTGAACATTCCTGAACAACTGCCGCAGGTCGGACAGGCAGAAGCTTCGATCCTTGCGACTTCATCGTCACTGATGCTTGAGTCTGCAGACCGGACCATGGCATCGATGAGGTCAAGCTTTTCCTTGCCAAGGACTCCTGCCTCCATCGGACCACCGGAAACGAAGACTGTCGGGATGTTGAGCCTCATTGCGGCCATCAGCATTCCGGGAGTTATCTTGTCACAGTTGCTGATGCAGACCATTGCATCGGCCTTGTGTGCATTGACCATGTACTCGACACTGTCTGCAATCACATCCCTTGACGGCAGAGAATAGAGCATGCCGTCATGGCCCATTGCGATACCGTCGTCAACGGCGATGGTGTCGAATTCTGCCGCATAGCAGCCGAGTTTTTCAATCTCGCGCTTGACAATCTGCCCGGCTTCATGGAGATGAGTGTGACCGGGAACAAACTGGGTGAAAGAGTTGACGATGGCTATGATCGGCTTGCCGACCTGCTCGGGCTTCATTCCGTTGGCTGCCCAAAGAGCTCTGGCTCCAGCCATCCTGCGGCCTTCGAATGTGATTGAACTGCGTAGTTTGTTCTTCATGACAAAATTATTGTTTCATAATTAAAAAAACCTCTTCTCCTTGGGGACTGAGAAGGGGTTTTCAAACATTGTTGCCGATCCGGTATCATGCACACCCTTTCAGTCCTCGGTCGCATAGAGCGAGGGCAAGTAGGGAAATCACGACTGTAAAAAGATTCGGCATTGTTCAAGTTCGTTTTGTGCTTACAATCTGTAATCGATGTCAAAAGTAGGAATCTTTTTACAATTTCCAATAGCTTTGTCAGAATTTATCGTTTTATACGGTAAATGATTCTGAATCAGCCTGACTAAAAAAACAATCGTCATTTTTAATCATAAGCAATGAAATTGTCAGGAAATGTAGTATTTTTACAAAATCGAATGACCAAAGACATAAAAATATGAAGTTGAAAATGTTTTTATCTGCGACAGTCGCAGTCTTGAGCCTGTCCGTTCCAATGACGGCAGCACAGAAGGATTACTCCCTTGTCTCGCCTGACGGAAAGATCAGTGTCACGATCTCTGCCGGAGAGGATGTGACCTATTCCGTGACATATGACGGAAAGAGCATCCTCGAACCATCGAAGGTTGCAATGACCCTTGAAGACGGCCGTGTCTTCGGAACCGGAAAAGTCAGGAAGGTTACAAAAGGGAAGGTTGAGGAAAAGAACCTCCCTGCCATTGTCTACAAGAAGGCCACGGTCGATGACATCTACAACTACACTACTCTTGCATATTCAGACTGCAGCATAGAGTTCAGGGCATACGACAACGCTGTTGCCTACAGGTTCGTCTCAACCGCAAAGAAAGGTGACTTCAATGTCCAGAGCGAAGATGCCGAATTCAACTTCACGGATGACCTTGGAGCGTGGGTGCCTTATGTAAGGAGCACCGGAACTTTCGAGCAGCAGTGGAACAACTCCTTTGAAAACACTTACGAGCACATTGCCCTTTCCGGATGGGACAAGAGCAGGCTCGCTTTCCTTCCTGTAGCCTTCGATGCCGCCGACGGCGTCAAAGTCGTGATCACCGAATCAGGTCTGATCCACTATCCAGGAATGTACCTCAGTTCTCTCGGAGGCAGCAACCTCAAGGGCGTCAATGCAAAATGCCCTTCAGAGGTTGTGACCGGAGGGCACAACAACCTTCAGGGAATCATCAAGGGCCGTGAGAACTTCATCGCAAGGGCATCGGCCGGTCAAAAGTTCCCTTGGAGAATCATCGGAATAGTACCTCAGGCAAAGGATCTCACCAACCTCGACCTCGTCTGGAAACTTTCAGAGCCAGCCGATCCTCAGACAGACTGGAGCTGGATCAAGCCAGGAAAGGTGGCATGGGACTGGTGGAACGACTGGAACATCTGCGGGGTTGACTTCCGTGCCGGTGTCAACAACGACACCTACAAGTACTACATCGACTTCGCTTCTGCAAAAGGCATCGAGTACGTCATCCTCGATGAAGGCTGGGCAGTCAACAAGAAATGCGACCTCTACCAGATCGTCCCTGAAATCGACCTCGTCGAACTTTGCGACTATGCCAAGGCCAAGAATGTAGGACTCATCCTCTGGGCAGGCTACAGGGCTGTGGACAAGGACATCGACGGAATCTTCAAGCACTACTCAGAGATGGGCATCAAGGGGTTCAAGGTTGACTTCATGGACAGGGATGACCAGGATGTCGTCGATTTCTATGAGAATGTCGCAAAGGCTGCTGCAAAATATCATCTCCTTATCGACTTCCACGGCGCCTTCAAGCCGTCCGGCATCCAGAGAACCTATCCTAACGTCCTCAACTTCGAGGGCGTACACGGACTCGAGCAGATGAAGTGGAGCAAGGATGCCGACCAGGTAACCTATGACCTGACCATACCGTTCGTCAGGATGGCAGCAGGTTCAATGGACTACACTCAGGGAGCGATGCGTAACGCAAACAAGAAGAATTATTTCCCTGTCAATTCAGAGCCTATGAGCCAGGGCACACGCTGCCGTCAGCTCGCTGAATATGCTATCTTCGATGCTCCTCTCACCATGCTCTGCGACTCTCCTTCAGCCTAC
>R14__coassemble_1222_pt1 | contig 13499 bp, 10 predicted proteins | sample R14__metabat2_high_PE_037 | metagenome-assembled genome bin R14
GTCCATATCTGTGCAAAGATAGCCATTAAAGCATTCAAATTCGTGCTCTTTCGGGGAAAATGCTTATTTTTGAACCATCCGGCACTGAATCCTTTTGACGGAAAATGATTTCTAAAATCCTTTGATTGCATGCAGGCAACGACAAAACAGCATTACCTTCTGTTGGATGGATTGAGAGGCGTTGCAGCCCTCATGGTTGTAGGGTATCATCTTTTCGAGGCTGTGGCTTTCGCAGCAGGCGCACCTGAACAGAAGATGTTTCATGGCTTCCTTGCGGTCGATTTCTTCCTGATCCTTTCCGGCTTCGTCATGGGTTATGCCTACGATGGCGAATGGGGCACGATGTCTGTCGGCAATTTCTTCAGGCGCCGTCTCATCCGGCTGCATCCGATGGTCGTGATGGGCGTCCTTGTGGGGCTTGCTGCATTCCTGGGCCAGGGATGCATGAAGTGGGACGGCTCGCAGGCTGCTCCAGGCGCAGTGGCCCTTACTGTCCTTCTTTCCCTGTTTCTGCTCCCTTCACCAGGCTCCCTGGATGTGAGGGGAAATACCGAACTGTTCCCTCTGAACGGCCCCCACTGGTCCCTTTTCTTTGAATATGTCGGAAGCATTCTGTATGCCCTGCTTCTCAGAAGGCTCTCTGACAGGGCCCTCAAGATCTGGGTTGCGGCCGCTGCATTGGCTCTCCTTGCCATCGGATGCTTCGGACCTGATGGAAGCATCGGCTATGGATGGTCCTCACAGCCTGTCAACATGCTTGGCGGACTTCTCAGGATGACATTCGAGTATCCTGCCGGTCTTCTTATGGCAAGGATGTTCAGAAACCGCGGAACCGATGCCTCCGGAGGGTGGAAGATATCCTCCACGGTGTCATTTCTCCTTTTCTCGGCCTTGCTTGTGTTGCTCCTATGTGTCCCGTCTCTGGGCAGGTTCAAGGTCGCCTATGAAGTTCTCTGCGTTGTGGTTGCTTTCCCGCTTCTTATCTGGAATGCGGCGAAAGTGCAGGCACCTGGTGCAGGAGGAACCAAGGCGATGTCCTTTCTGGGAGGGCTTTCGTATCCGCTTTACGCCACCCATTATCCTTTCATTTATCTTTACATCGGCTGGATCGGCTCGGGCTCCCATCCTTTCGGGAACTGGCCAGGCAGCAATCCTGTCTGCACAGGCCTTGTCTGTCTTGCAGTCGGAGTGCTCTGCATGAAATGCTATGACATTCCGGTCCGCCGTTTTCTCAACCGCAAATTCCAATCACGATGAAACACTACCTTCAGACTTTATCGGTCGCTGCCTTTGCCATTGCAATGTCCGCCGCCTTGTGCACTCCTGCATATTCATCATCCCGAAAGAAGGAAAAGATTGATGACCTTGCGCAGAGGGTCTTCGCGGTAGCCTCGCAGCAGGTACTTGTGACTGCCGCATCCCTTGACAGCACCTCGTTGCCAAAGAGTTACGGAGATGACGGAATCTTCCGCACGGCCCGCTGGAGCGACTGGATTTCCGGGTTCTATCCCGGGACGCTCTGGCTCGTCTATGAATATACCGGAGATCCGCAGCTGCGTCAGATGGCAGTCGAGCAGACAGCCAAGTGCTCCCGAGTCCAGTTCCTGAAGACGACTCATGATGTCGGTTTCATGATCAACTGCAGCTATGGCAACGGTCTTCGCATCGGAGATGGCGAGGAGTACAGGGAGGTGATGCACAATGCAGCCCATTCTCTGGTCACCAGGTTCAATCCGCTTGTCGGGTGCATAAAGAGCTGGGGCGACAACCCGAAGATGGGATGGTACTGTCCGGTCATCATCGACAACATGATGAATCTTGAACTCCTTGTCAGGGTGGGACAGATGTTCGATGAGCCGAATCTCATCGACATCGCGCTCTCGCATGCCGATGTCACAATGAAGAACCATTTCCGTGAAGACGGTTCATCCTACCATGTGGTCAATTATGACCCGGAGACAGGGGAAATGCTCAAGGGTGCCACTGCCCAGGGCTATTCGGATGAATCCACATGGGCTAGGGGACAGGCATGGGGATTCTATGGCTACACCATGATGGCAGACCTTACCGGAGAGGAGAGATACATGAAGCAGGCTGAAAAGCTTGCCAGATGGACCATCGACAATCTCCCGGATGACGGTGTCCAGTACTGGGATTATACTGCTGCAGCAAAGCTGCTTGCCGATGAAGAGGGCCTTGACAGGAAATGGGCCGGAGAACTTCCGGACGGCAGAATCGTCAGGGATGCATCTGCCGCTGCAATAACAGCCTCTGCGTTTGCCCGGCTGAGCAGGATCACAGATGACAAGGAGGTCGCATGGCTCTGCAGGGAGGCTGCCTTGAAGCAGGTGCGTGCACTGGCGTCTCCGGAGTACCTTGCCGAGCCTGGAACCAACGGCGGTTTCCTTCTCAAGCACAGTACAGGTGCCTATCATGCCAACAGTGAAGTCGATGTGGCTCTGACCTATGCCGACTATTATTTCCTTGAGGCAATCCTGCGCCTGCAGGGGAAATCCGAGTAAGGACATGGCTTTCCTTTATTTGTACGAGAATTTCGGAGAAGAGTATTCTTCTCCCGTCTGTGATGTGATCCTCCTCGATCAGGAGCCGCTTGTCTGCGGAAGTCTGCAGAATGAAGAATATGAGCAGGATGAAATCTGACATGAGACACAATATCTTTGCAATGCTGACGTTGGCCCTGACACTGTCAGCCACATCATGCAGGAGCGGATCCCTTGAATCGGAGGGGCAGATTTCCGATGGTGAGTCCATCACGTTCACTGCCAGGATGCAACAGGATGCCCAATCCCGTTCTTCTGTCAATGGCGGCACGGTAAGGTGGACTGCCGGGGACATCATCGCTGTCAGCGACGGAACCAGTACGGAGAATGTGACGCTCTCTGAGAGTGACATTTCTGCAGATGGACTGACCGCTACCTTTTCTGTGACGGGGCTGTCTGCAGATGCTTCCAAGTATCATGCTGCCTATCCTGCCGGACAGGTTGTCGCCTTTGACGGTGTGACGGGTCTTGTCTGCCTTGACGGGACATATGAAATCTCAACCGGAACATTCTCTGCCGGTGTCGCCGAGACTTCCGGCACATCGTTCAGCTTCAGAAATGTCTTCCATCTGATCCATCTTTCCACAGACATATCCGATGCGGACCATGTCGTTTTCGAAAGCAATTCCGACCAGAGGCAGTATTCAAGGTTCGAGGTCAGGACTGCCGATGGAACGCTTTCCGGAGAACCGGTGTGGGATGATTCTCAGCTGCACATTGAAAGTCCGGTCGATGGCAGGGGCGAAGCCTTCATCCCCATTCTCCCGGGTATCTCCTTCCCTGAGGGTTTCCGTATCGAAGTCTGTGACAGCAATTCCGTCACTTTGGCGAAATTTGACTCCTCAAGCCCGTTCACTTCTGCAAGGAACAAGGTGACGACAGTCTCTGATTTCGATTCCCGTGCTGTCCAGCGTTCCACTGTCTTCGATGAATCTTCTGTAGTCACGTCTCTTGCAGTCATCAGCGACACTCATGTGGATGCAGCAACCGGTACCGTGGCGAACAAATTCAAGAATGCCCTGACCATGCTGTCTTCACAGGCGCTGCTGCATGACGATGACGGAATCGATGGCGTACTTGTCGTAGGAGACCTCATAAATGACGGCTATAACGGAAACTATGGCCAGACAAGCTATTGGAAATCTCTTTATGAGAGCGTGTTCGACCCTTCCTCGATTCCAATGGTCTATTGCCTCGGCAACCATGATGTACCGTGGAATGTAAGCATGGTGTCAGGGGCGGCCAACTTCAGAACCACTTTCGGAGATGCGTACTACACTTCTGACAATGACATCTCGAGCGGGACATCCCTTGAATGCCGACATTGCACGGTCGGGGGATACGAAGTCCTCTGCATTTCTCCGATCGGAGCAACTCCTGTCATCTATGATGCAGAGGCTGTGTCCTGGCTCGACGAGAAACTTGCCGGAATAACTGCTGCCGATCCGGACCGGTATGTGATCGTACTCACTCATCCGATGATCCATGGAACCGTCTATGGCAGCACGGATGACTCCGCTCCTTCCAATCCGACCTACTGGTACACTGACGGCCTTTCCAATGTGTTGAAGAAATACCCTCAGGCTGTCACGTTCGGAGGCCATCTGCACTATCCTCTGAATGACCCTAGAAGTGTCTGGCAGGGCGAATTCACTGCCTTCGGATGTGCTTCAACCAAGTACATGGCTTTCGAGGGCGGCAGCAATTATGTCTATAAATATTCCTCGACGACTCTCTATGACAGGAATGAGTATTCAGAAGGTCTTCTGGTGCAGTTCGATTCCAATGGGAACATGCGTGCCACAAGGATGGACTTCTTCAATGGGGCTGTCATAGGAGAGCCATGGGAAATCCGCTATCCGGATGTCGGTGGCAAATCTCATCTTGAGAGATATTCTTCGACTGTCAGACAGTCTTCCAACTCATCTCCTGTGATGACTGCGCTTGAAGTCGTGCAGGTCCCTTCTTCTTCCGAAAAGATCCTGTGCTCTGCAAGATGGAAGGCTGCGCAGGATGATGAATTCGCTCACCATTATGAAGTGAAACTCAAGTCCGGGTCTTCCGAGACTGAGCAATGGGTGATGTCGGATTTCTACCGCAATCCCGATCCTTCCACCATGAAGTCTGAATATTCCTTCAGCCTCGGGTTCCTTTCTGCAGGAACCTACGAGGTTTCGGTCACTGCCGTCGATTCCTGGGGCGCGAGGAGCAATACCTTGACCAGACAGTTTGAAGTGGACGGCCTGCCGGCCTCCGACACGGCTCTTCCGGAACCTTATGCCGACTTCTCATTCTCAGGTGGAAAGATCGTTGATGAGAAGGGCGCGGTAAGGGTCTTCAACCATGGCGCCGAACCAGTCAGGACCACTGTCCTCTGGAACGGAACATATCATGAAGCAGACGCTCTTGGAACCGGCGCGGGAAAGTTTGTCATCTGTCAGGCTGATGACTTCAATTCTCCGTCCTCTTTCTCGAAATTCGCTGAAAACGGTTTCTCTTTCGAGGTTCTGTATGTCGACAACGCCGGCAGCTCTGCTGTGCAGGGCATCCTCTGTGGTACGGAGACCGGAGGCTGGGGCCTCGCATTGTCTGCCAAGGGTGTGCCCTATGCCATAGTCGGTGACGGGACTTCTACATCCAGCTACAGTTACAGAAGCGCATATTCAGCTAGTGCTCCTTCCCGCTCTGCCGTGACGCATATCGCCGGAGTCTATGACCATTCCGGTGGCAGCTTGAAACTCTATGTGAACGGATCTCTAGCCGCGACCACTTCTCTTACCAGTTCATTCCTGCCAGGAGCGGGTGATGCGTTCAACAGGTTCTGCCTGGGCGCCGACATCAAGCAGGACAATCTTTCTTCAGTCGATTTTCCATCGGCGATGATGTCGATTCTGGAAGCCCGGCTGTATTCAGTGGCACTTTCGTCCTCCCAGGTTTCCGAAGCATGTTCGAAAGCATTGCAAATCTTTGATTAAAGATTGATGGAAAATGATTTAAAACATTTATATTTGCTCGTTTTTTTGTGGAAGTTACATTCTAACCGATAATATCATGTTTTTTTGTGAAAGGACAGAAACATATGTTTCTCCGAGTGTCGATGTCTTCGATGCTCATCTGAAGTCACTCCTTTGTGACAATTCTCTTCCTGATTTCATTGACGGCTCCTCAGACGGTCAGGGCTGGGGCTCGGAGCCTGAAGATTAATTACCCTTGAAAAAAGAAGAAAGACAATGAAGAAGATAATTTCAGGCTGCATCATCGCAGCATCTCTCATCGCCACACTTTCGTCCTGCACGAAGGAAATGGTTGAACCTTCTGCTGCCGGGAAGGTCTCCTTCGAGGCTGTCATCTCCCAGCCGGAGGCTACCAGGACCACTTTTGCTGAATCTGACGGAATCTCTGCAACATTCGCTGAAGGAGATGTCGTCCTTGTCTTCAATGCCGATGGTGACACTACAACTTTCAAAGCTGCTTCAGTAAGCGCTGGCGGTGTCGCTACATTCGAGGCGACCCATGAGCCGTCATTCAAATCCGGATCTTCTATCACTGCCGTCCTGATGAATGCCGGTATCACATACGATGCCACGAACAAGCAGGTAAAGGCTGATTTCAGCACTCAGAACGGTTCTCTTTCCGATGCCGGAAACCACAGCGTGTTCATGGCCACCGGGACCTATTCTACATCGGGTCTCAGGCTGAACTTCACAATCCAGAGCGTCATCTACAAGTTCGTGGTCACAATCCCCGACGGCGAAAGCGCTACTGCCGGATCAAACTGGTGGCTTTCAACCGGAGGCACTGGCAAGAAGGACTATTCCAATCTGATGACAATCTCTGCTGACGGCACTACCGCTCTCGGAGTTATCAAGAACAGCGGTGACATCTTTGTGTCAAATTCAGTTGCCATCACAGGCAATGTCGCCACTGTCTATCTTGCTGCCCCTGCATGTCAGGTGAAGAACGGAATCCTGCAGTGCGTTCCGAACACTGATGCCTACAGACGTTATGTCTGGCATGTCGCAGGTGAGACCGCCCTCACTCCTTCCGCAGGTTACACCTACACCATCACAAGGTCTGCTCCGGTCATCCGCTATTCTTCCCAGGGCTCCGGCCTGTTCTACATCAGCGATGCAGCAACTACGGTCAACGGCGAGAAGATTTCTGCCAATGCCACCGGCAAGCCTAAGAAGACAGTCCTTTCCGGTGATGCATGGGGCTATACCTATCCTCTCACCGTCTGCCAGGTCAATCTCTCGGATCTTCTTGGCACATATTCATTCAAGGGTGACACCCGTTATGCAACAACCAAGGGCACTCCTGTACAGGCAACCGAGACAATTGCGGTTGCAGCTGAAAACAAGTATTCTACATACTACTACAATCCGACCGGTCAGTTGAAAGGCCAGTGGTACGATGAGGACTGGACAGCACCTACGGCAGCAGCGAACACAGTCACTTCAGTGACACTCTCTGCCTCAGGTGATGAGACTTACACTGCCACGATGACCGGACTCTACGCCAACCTCACCATGCCTGTCAAGATTGCAATCGACTATGACAACCACACTCTTTCCTATGCCCTTCGCATAGAGAACAAGATGTACTCTCTCACAAGCGGAACCTTCAGCGGGGAATATGCAATGTTCGCAACTGAACTTCGCAATGTTGCGAGTCCTAATTACTGGCAGCTTGGCTTTGCAAACGGCGGCGCATTTGATTATGCAGGCACAGTTTCCATCGCCGATGACGGCACTACAACTGTTACATTTACCCAGGGGCAGAAATGCACTACTTATACAACCTATCAGGTAGTGGGCATCTTGGTGAACAGATTCGTTGCTGCTGCAGGTGGCGGAAACAATCTTGTGCGCTCCAGGGCAAGTATCTGGACTGTTACCCAGTCGGACAGAGGCGGCGCCGCCTATGCCTGGGTAACTCAGGGGAACTTCACCATGACCAAGTAGCATCTTCTTGAATCATACGGAAGAAGGCGGCTGAAACATGAATTCAGCCGCCTTCTCTTATGCTGTCGCAACCTCCTGCACCTCCTTTCAGGAGGACTGAAGGGCTACACCCCTCAGACACCCCGTGTCGCTGACGCTCCGGAAGTCACTTTTCAGTCAGCCTCTCTCTCTTTTTATCCATGCCGCCCTCGGCGTAGAGTATCTTATTATTTGCCGTTGGGGTCGATGTAGGAGTCCTTCAGACCGAGGAAGTAGAGGATTCCGTCAAGCCCTATCGTCGAGATCGACTGTTTCGCGTTGGCCTTTACCTTAGGCTTTGCATGGTAAGCTATCCCCAGACCTGCAAGACTGATCATCGGGAGATCATTGGCTCCGTCACCGACAGCCACCGCCTGCTCCAGGCTGATGCCTTCGAACTGGCACAGAAGCCGGAGAAGTTCTGCCTTCCTCCGACCGTCCACGACCTCTCCCAGGCAGTTTCCGGTCAGTTTGCCATCCACGATTTCCAATTCATTGGCATAGACGTAATCGAAGCCGAATTTCTGCTGCAGGTGTTTCCCGAAGTAAGTGAATCCTCCGGAAAGTATGGCTGTCTTGTACCCGACTCTCTTGAGAATCATCATCATCCTTTCAAGACCTTCATTGTACGGGAGATTCCTTGCAATCTCCTCCATGACGCTTTCGTCCAGTCCCTTGAGAAGCGCAACCCTGCGATGGAAGCTTTCCGTGAAGTCGATCTCTCCGCGCATGGCACTCTCCGTGATCGCTCTCACCTGGTCTCCGACACCCGCTTTTTCGGCAAGTTCATCAATGCATTCCGTGTGGATCAGGGTCGAGTCCATGTCGAAGCAGACCAGCCTGCGGCTTCTTCTGAAGATGTCATCCTTCTGGAATGATAGATCGATTCCTGACGAACATGCGCCAAGAAGTGCATGCTGGAATTCCTTCCGCTTTTCCTCTGAGAGTATGCCGCGGATGGAAAGTTCTATGCACGACTTGGCCTTGGTGTCCTCATTGTCAAGCGGCATCCTCCCGGTGAGCCTCTTGATTGCATCTATGTTCAGACCATACTGTGCCACGACACCGGAGACATCTGCTATGTCCCTTGCCGAGACATTTCTTCCCAGAAGAGTCACGATGTAGCGGTTCCTGCCCTGTCTTGCGACCCAGGCATTGTAGTCTTCCACGCTGATCGCGCTGAACCGGATCATCTCTCCCATCTCCGAAGCCTTGAAGAGCAGGTCCTTCATGATGAATCCGCTCTTGTCCGTCTCCGTGCGGAAAAGGATCGCCAGAGTCACAGAATTGTGGATGTTCGCCTGTCCTATGTCAAGGATGATCGCATCGTATCTTGCAAGTATGTCTGTCAATGCTGTGGTAAGCCCCGGCTTGTCCTCACCGGAGATGTTGACCTGGATGATTTCTATGTTCTTTGCTGACATTTCAGTCCTCGCTTTGATTCTTTTCTGTGCAAAGGTAACTCATTTATGTCATTGTAGAATGATTTTGATGGCAGATTATTCTTGCACAGGTGTGCTTCTATTCTGTGAATATTCCTATCTTTGCACTGCAACAATAAGTTCATCCCCAAAATGGAAAAGATTTCAGAAAGAGTGATGGCGCTTTCGCCATCTGCAACATTCGCAATGTCCCAGAAGGCTGCTGACCTGAAGGCAACCGGACTTGATGTCATCAGCCTCAGCGTAGGTGAGCCTGACTTCAACACTCCTGACCACATCAAGGCAGCCGCAAAGAAAGCCATAGACGACAATTTCTCATTCTACACCGCCGTTCCCGGATACCTTTCCCTCAGGGAGGCAATCTGCCGCAAGCTCAAGAGAGAGAATGGTCTGGACTTCACTCCGGCTCAGATCGTCGTCGGCAACGGAGCCAAGCAGGAACTCTGCGACGTGATCCTTTCCATAGTCAACAAGGGTGAGGAAGTTCTCATCCCTGTCCCTGCGTGGGTCAGCTATGTCGAGATGGTGAAGATCGCCGAGGGTACTCCTGTCCTTGTCTATGCAGGTCCTGAACAGAAGTTCAAGGTCACTCCCGAGCAGCTTGAGGCTGCGATCACTCCGAAGACCAAGGCTGTCCTGATCTGCTCACCGAGCAACCCGACCGGCTCCGTCTACAGCAAGGATGAACTTGCAGGGCTTGTCAAGGTTCTTGCAAAGTACCCGGACATCATCGTCATCGCAGATGAAATCTACGAGCACATCACCTATGTCGGCAACACGGTCTCTCTCGCCAGCTTCCCTGAGCTCAAGGACAGGGTCGTCGTCATCAATGGAGTTTCCAAGGCTTATGCAATGACAGGATGGAGAATAGGCTACTGTGCGGCTCCGCTTCCTATCGCAAAGGCTGTCTCCAAACTGCATGGCCAGTACACCAGCAACTGCTCGTCGATCGCGCAGAAGGCCGCCGAGGCTGCCTATGACGGCCCGCAGGAGTGCGTCGAGGAGATGCGCAAGGCGTTCGAGAGGAGAAGGGATCTCATCGTCAGCCTTGCAAAGGAAATCCCGGGTTTCAATGTGACCGTCCCTGACGGAGCTTTCTACATCTTCCCTGAAGTTTCAGCCCTCTTCGGCAAGAAAGCCGGTGACAGGGTCATTGCCAATGCAGACGATCTCGCAATGTATCTCCTTGAGGAAGCGCTTGTAGCAAGTGTGAGCGGAGCTGCATTCGGAGCTCCTGACTGCATAAGATTCTCCTATGCGACAGCTGATGAGAAGCTCATCGAAGCGATGAGGCGTGTCAAGGTTGCCGTAGAGAAATTGGTCTAGGACGGAATCCTTGCTTTTCAGTTGACGACGAACTTGTGGATGAAGCATCCGCTCCGTTCGCCTTTCAATGCTTTGAGCTTCAGAACGTGGTGACCTTCATCGAGGTCGCTGGAGAACATTGTCACCCATGGCAGGTGCACTGAATTGCTCCAGATCGTGTGCGTGTCTATTGTCTTCCATCCGCTTCCGTCGATGCTGTACGCGATCTTTCCTGCCTTCGGTCCGCAGATATGGTAGATGCCCACGGCTTTTCCGTCAAATTCGAATTTCAGTGAGCCTCCTTCTGTCGTGACCAGCGTAGGACAGTTCACGAACTGTGCCCTGGTCCCGGCTCTTCCCGGTTCCGGCATCCATGATTCGTCGATGTGGAAACCCTTGAGAGCTGTCGCTTCATCGATGGAGACAAGCCGTCCGCTCTCGTAGCAGTTTGCTTCTATAGGTTCTGGCAGAGGGTGCTCTGTCTTTGAATATTCACTTCCGGGCACTGTGTTCCTGTCAAGCACCGCTCCGACAGCGGCGGTGTAGTACTTGTGTCCTTCCCAGGAGGGGTGAGTGCCACCGAACTGTTCCCATGTCAGTTCTCCGGAGAGCATTCTGTCGGAGATTTCCTGTGCCATGTCGATGGATGTCACGTGGTAGTGGTTGGCCACTCTCTCATGGTTCAATATGACATCAGGCGTCTCTCCGGCTGCCAGCAGCGGAATGAATGGGTCGTAGATGAAATGCAGAATCACGATGTCCATGCATGGATTGGCTTTCAGGGCATGCCTCACTATACCCTCCATGCCGAGCACCTGCTCTCTTGGACCGAAATAGTTGGTGTCATCATTCACTGCGGCTTCGACGAAGAGCAGGTCCGGAATGCCTTGCCGGAGCACGTCTTCCTCAAAGCGGAAGGCATGTGGAGTTGAGCCGAGAGAGGATATTCCTGCATCAATGAACTTGAATTCCGTGTCAGGAAACCGTTGCCTCAGGTCGTCCTCAACCTGCTCTCTCCATCCGTGCATTTCCGTGATGGAACCTCCGAGGAAGGCCACGGTTGCCTTTCTGTCAACAACTATGGCATGCATCGCATTCCCAAGGCTTCCGCGCCAGTGGATGTGATGGCCGTCCTGTGCCATTGCTGCCAAATTCAGAATTGTCAGCAGTGCAATTGCTATGAATGATTTCCGTTTCATCGTCCTGTGCAGAATCCTGCAGTGCCTGGTTTTAATTGAGATGGTCTTTCAAGAACTGTTCAATCTTGTCAAATGGGATTTTTGACGTGTCATCATACAGGTCGATGTGCATCGCTCCAGGGGTGATGTAGAGTTCCTTGGGTTCAGAGGCTCTGGCATAGGCTTCCTCACTGAATGCCCTCGAATGTGCGATATCTCCTGTTATGAACAGAATCGGTCTCGGGGATATGTCTGCAATGTGATTGGTCCCGGGGAGAGTCATCATGTCCGGCATCGAGGCTATGGTGGAATTACCACGGGCGTTCGGATGCCATCCTCTCTTGGTGGCATAGAATGTCCACCATTCGATGTTTGTCCCGCTGATTTCTGCAGGAAGTTCGTCCAGCGGATGATCAGGATATGCAATCATTGCTTTTGGCTCTTCGCCTGAATCCTGATCTGCCCATCGTTGCTGGCTTGCCATCTCTATCATGCCTTTACGCATGTCTCCGCCTACGGAATTGTTGAAGCCGGCTATGTCGTACATGGCGCTTGTCATGACTGCCTTGATTCTCGAGTCCATCGATGCCGCTGAGATTGCGAATCCTCCGCTGCCGCATATTCCGAGCACACTGATCTTGTTCCTGTCCACATAGTTCAGACTGCCGGCGAAGTCCACACTCGCGAGAAAATCCTCTGCATAGGTCGATGAAGATGTCGTGTAACGCGGATGACCTCCGCTGTAGCCATGGTAGGCCGGATCGAATGCGATGGCGATGAAACCTCGTCGGGCAAGCTCGTTCGCATAGACACCGGGACCTTGTTCCTTGACTCCGCCATATGGTGGACCGATGATGATCGCAGGGTATTTTTGAGTTGTGTCAAGATCTTTGCTTGTGTAAAGGTCGGCTGCCAGTTCGATGCCGAACTTTGTGTCGTAATAGACATGTGTCCTGGTGACGTTTTCATTCAAAGTGAAGATGTAGTACTCATCTTCAGGCGTCACTCTTGTAGCCCTTGTAAGATCCGTGACAGCAGTGTTTCCACTGCAAGAAGCAAGCAAAATAGCTGATGCTGCAATGATTGTAAGACGTCTCATGTTTCCTGATTTTCTCAAATTTAGTTTTTTTCCCCGATACTCAAACTGCAGATTGAGCAGTTTCTTCTTTTTTTCTTATTTTTATGCGTTCTCCAATCTGGAATGTAATGCGTTCGATCAAGTCGATAGTCTTCTTCATGTGTCTTGTGTGCCTTGCCGTGACAGCAGAGGCTCAATCTGCCGTGTCTGTCGAGAAGTCCGGGGACAGGTACTCCGGACGATCTGTCATCAATGGCACATCCAGATCGTCCGGTGTCATAAAGGCTGATTCCCGATCTCTGCCTTCCGGCTATGCCACTTACAAGGACGATGGGCTGAAGGATCTGGAAAAGAACATCAGCGAGCGGGACTGGAACAGCGAATCAACTGCATGGCAGAGGGCTTCGGCCCTGAACACGAAGGAAGCTTATCAGAAATACATTGCAAGATACCCTTCTGGAGTGCATATCCCTGAAGCCCGCAAGCGTCTGATCGACGCCCAGGTTAATGATGTCTTCAGCGGAAGCCATGACAACCTTCCGGGCATGAACCATGTGGACCGGGACGACAAGTCTCCGACCAGCACCGTGACTGTCGAGAACACTACGCAGTTCCCTCTTACTGTCATGTACAGCGGTGCAGAGAGCAAGAGTGTCGTCATTGATCCCTACAGCAAGTCCAGCGTGACTCTTAAGAACGGCTCTTACAGGATTGCTGCTTCAGTTCCCGCTCCCAATGTCAGACCGTTCGCCGGGACTCAGTCATTGACAGGCGGGCGTTACGAGACAGGGTACTGCATCGTCCCTGACTTCAGGTGACGATGGAACTGTGCGAGTCCATTCAGCGGAGTTCTCCCGGAGGCACCCGTCAGTTCGAAACAGCCAATAAAAGAGAGGGTGACTAATAAGTCTAAGACATAGAGGTTATCCTCTTTTCTTATGTCATATTGCCAT
>R14__coassemble_1236_pt1 | contig 13381 bp, 10 predicted proteins | sample R14__metabat2_high_PE_037 | metagenome-assembled genome bin R14
ATACGGAGAAACGTGCAAATTTAAGCCATCTGTTTAAAAAAGAAAAATATTTTTTATAATTCTCAATCACTTGCAAGATGCATCCTGCGATGGGATTACCGGCAAAAAAGTTAAATTTGCACTCTGAAACCCGATTCCAGTCATGGACTTCACATTGAAAAAATACTCCGAACTGCTTCAATCCCTGCTTCAGCAAGGATACCGCCTTGCTTCCTACGCCGATTACATCCATGAATACGGAACAGCATCAGAAGCCGCATCATGCAGGAAAGGCTTCGATTGCAGCAAAGCTGAAGAGGTGTCCTCCGGAGAAATTGAGACAGACGGAGATGCTGGGACGAAAAATTCCATCAAGGGGCAAAAGATAATCTGCCTGCGTCATGATGTAGATCTACTGCCGGAGAATTCCCTGGATACAGCAAGGATTGAGCATACCCTCGGAATCCGGGCAACATACTATTTCAGGGCTGTTCCTGAAAGCTGGGATGAGGATGTCATCCGCAAGATCGCTTCTCTCGGACATGAAATCGGGTACCACTACGAATCTCTGACGACATGCGATGGCGACATCGACAAGGCATACAATGATTTCTGCAGAAATCTGGACAGGCTGCGCGAACTGGTTCCGGTGCAGACGATCTGCATGCACGGAAGTCCTCGTTCTCCTTTCGACAGCAAAGACATCTGGAAAAAGTACAGCTACAGGGAGCTCGGAGTCATCGGCGAACCTTATCTGGACACGGATTTCTCCAAATGTTTCTACCTGACCGACACCGGACGTCGGTGGGACGGGTTCAAGGTTAGCCTCAGAGACAGGATTGAAGGGTGGCAGGAGAGATGGACCGAGGCCGGGCTGACCTACCATCGGAGCGATGACATCATCGCTGCTGCGCAAGCCGGAACATTGCCGGACAGAATCATGATCACCACACATCCGCAGCGGTGGACGGACAACACCGCCGCATGGCTCAAGGAGTTGGTTCTACAGAATGCCAAGAATGTCGTGAAGGCAGTCAAAGTCCGGAATGCAGCCGGGAAGGAATCCCATGCAGGCATCTCGCGGAAGCCGGCATCCGGAGAGAAGAATTCCGAATCAAGAGAAAGATAAGAACAGGATATGTTGTTTTTCAAGAATTTTCGAAAGAAGACGGTTCCGATCGGGGAACTTGGGATAGTGGAGGACAACCACTGCCATCTGCTGCCCGGAGTAGACGACGGAGTCCAGGAGATGGACGAGACGCTCGCGATTCTGGGCGACATGGCGGACTTCGGAATCCGGACAGTAAGGCTGACGCCTCACATCAACCCGGAGATATTCCCAAGCGATGAGGAAAGCACCCTCAGGAACTATTATTCATTGATAGGGAGGCTGCCGCAGGAAATCCGCGACAGGCTGGAAGTCAGGCTGGGAGCCGAATACATGGTGACTCCGGAGTTCCATCAGAGAGATCCGAAGGAGCTGCTGCAGTTCCGCGACGGCAAGGTGCTGATCGAGATGAGCTACTACTACCCAAGCCTCAACATCAAGGAAGCCGTCTTCAACATAACGTCCTCTGGCCTCAAGCCGGTCATAGCCCACCCGGAGCGATATCTCTACTGTGCCGGCAACTTGAAGGAATATGACGTCCTGCATGACCTTGGATGCGATTTCCAGTTGAACCTTCTGAGCCTTGGCGGTGCCTACGGGCCCGACTCAGTGCTGATAATGAAGTACCTCATGAAGAGAGGTTTCTACGCGTGCGTGGGCACGGACACGCACACGCGCGCACATTTCAAAAAGATAAGTCACCTCGAACTGCCTTCCGACCTGGCCGATGGCGTGAAGGAGATTCTCCGGAGGCAGGAGCAGACTGACTGAATCCGGCAGCAGCCAGGCGCATGGGGGCAATATGATATTCAATTCTAGAGCAAATGGAATTCAGGGACCTGAAAAGACAATACAGCATCCTCAAGGATGAACTGGACAAGGCAATGACGCAGACAGCTGCGGCAGGGGCATACATAGGTGGAGCGCCGGTCAAGGAACTGGAGCAGCGGCTCGCTGAATATGTCGGGGTGCGTCACTGCATCTCCTGTGCGAACGGCACGGACGCGCTGACCATAGCGTTGAAGGTATGGGGCATAGGCCCGGGTGATGCCGTCTTTGTACCGGATTTCACGTTTTTCTCGTCGGCCGAGACCGTGGCTGCCGAGGGTGCGGTGCCGGTGTTCGTCGATGTGGATGCCGCCACGTTCAACATTGACCCCGAGGATCTGGAGAGGCGTATCAGGGCCGTGGAGACAGATGGGAGGCTGCGTCCCAGAGTGATCGTTGCAGTGGATCTGTTCGGGCTTCCGGCAAACTACCGACGGATCCGCGAAATTGCCTCACGGCATGGACTGCTTGTCCTTGAGGATGGTGCGCAGGGCTTCGGCGGGGCGATCCGTTGTCCGGATTCCGCATGCAGAACCGGTTCTTCAGACAGCAAGCCTGCTGGACTCAGAAGGGCCTGCTCTTTCGGGGACATCGCTACGACTTCCTTCTTTCCGGCCAAACCTTTGGGATGCTACGGAGACGGCGGTGCAATCTTTACAGACAATGACGAATGGGCGGCTCTGGCGGAATCGCTGAAGGTCCATGGGAAAGGAACCTTCAAGTACGACAATGTACGGATTGGGATGAATTCGCGTCTGGACACTCTACAGGCTGCAATCCTGCTGGTCAAGTTTCGCGCCTTTGCTGAGACGGAGCTGGACGGTGTGAACAGAGTCGCGAAGGAATATTCAGAGAAACTGGGGAGTCTGGCTGCGAGCTGTGGCTGCTGCATGAATGGCGATGAGGGGATAAAGTCTGATTGCAATGCTGCAGGATCGGGAAAGATAATCCTTCCGACAGTCCCTGAAGGATTCTTGTCCAGCTGGGCGCAGTACACCATCCGGCTAGGATCGCGTGAGGACAGAGATGGTCTTCAGGCTTTCTTGAAGGCTCGAGGCATTCCGTCCATGGTCTATTATCCGACAGGCATGCATGCTCAGACGGCTTTCGCCGGTCTTGGCTACAGGCGCGATGATGGACTCGATGGCGATTCCGGGAGCAGGACTACGAACAACCTTGAGAAGTCCTTTGTGAACGGATGCGATTCCGGTGACAGGCATGACGGAGGTCTATGGCTGGACTATGGCTTCACTGTGAGTGACAAGCTTTGCCAGACCGTCCTGTCGCTGCCGATGCACCCATACATGACTTCCGATGAGATTGATGAGGTCTGCTCCGCCATCGGTGAATGGCTGGCAGCAAGGAAGACTGAAAGGCAGGACGTACACTGACATCTCTGGACGTACACTGACATCTCTGATTCAAGACAAATAGAAGCCGCGTTTATTTCAATACAATGCATGATTGCATGGAGATAATGATTCAGTTGGTCGGGCACGAGTTGTTCGGCCGGCCACTGAATTTCTCTGATTCTGCTGTTTACGTCCCCGAAGACGGTGCCTCCGGGAGTACCGAAGGAGCCGTCGTCAGCCCAGAAGGAGCCGCCGGTGAGCAGGAAGCACCCTGTGGCTCACCGCTGCAACATGCGAAGGGCCTGGTGAGCAGAGAGCCCTCCATCGCTCACCACGAACCGAACGACTGCCCAGAAGGAGCCGCCGGTGAGCAGGAAGCACCCTGTGGCTCACCGCTGCAACCTGCGAAGGGCCTGGTGAGCAGAGAACCCTCCATCACTCACCACGAACCGAACGACTGCCTCGAAGGAGCCGCCGGGAGCACCGAAGGAGCCGGATGCCCGATGAAGAACCCTGCAGAATGGGCGGAACTGCGTAGGCTGGCGCTGAAACATAAGGTGGCGACCTTCGTCTGGGATTCAGCACAAAAACTGGGATGGGTCCGAGACTCATTTGCCGACCTGGAAGATGGAGTCGTAGTAAACGGGCTGGATGCCGATGAAAAGATGAGATGGGTGGCGGCGGTGACAAAAATCGAACAGGATTACGCCCATCTTTACAAACTTGCCGCGGCAGTCACTACCACATTGAAAAACGACGGATTCCGATTCAGATTATTGAAAGGAATAGCTCTGGCGCAGACATATCCGGTTCCAAGCCACAGAAAGTTCGGCGACCTGGACATCTATTTTCCGGAGAGGATTGATGAAGCAGAGACCGTTCTGTGCAGGAAATTTGGGTCTGCAGTGGTGAAAGGGCTGAACCATCATGACACCATGAAGGTTGCCGGAGTGGAGTTGGAACTGCACCGCCATTTCTTCAATCTGAGCAAATATTCCTCCAACAGACTGATTCAAAAAGAGTTGGACAAGCTGTACGAAGGAACATATTCATTGGACAAAACATTAGTGCAGGGGAAGGTCGCGGAAGGGTGCAGCGCCAAGCGGACAGCAGACCTCGCCTTCATCCTGAGGCATGCCGGAGCGCACTTCGTCAGCGGGGAGCTCAGTTTGATGAACCTGACCGACGTGGGCAGGTTCCTGATGACCTATGACACCGAAATCGACTATTCAAAAATCAGAAGCATAGCCAGCAGCTGTGGATTTGAAAGATGGTGGGATGTCGTTCTGTCAATTCTGGTACAGCGAATAGGTTTCACTCTGCCGCAAAGGTTGGCTGATTCTCTTCGAATCGAGTCACAGAATAAGGGGGCGACAGTCCGGCAGGCAGGCATGTCACCGGAGAGACAGAATCATCCAGTTCAGTCACAGTCTGCAATGAATGGAACTCAGCCGGCAATGGCAGACGCATTGGTCAACAAAGTCATGGCTGATGTTCTCGACCCGAAGTTCATTTCAAGAGAGCGTTCCAGCAAAGGCATCGGGACTCTTACTTACTGGTTCTTCTCTTCCCGCTGGAAAAAGCGGCTGGTTTTCGCCAATGATTCGACCGCTGCAGTCTTTTTCCGAACCATCATCTTCTGGTTCCGAAGGCACCTGAACTGAATATCCTTTCAGGCTCGACGTGTCGTGAGCGTGGGAGCCTCCGTGGCTCACCACAGCAACTTTCGGAGGGCACGGTGAGCAGGAAGCACTCTGTGGCTCACCACGGCAACTTTCGGAGGGCACGGTGAGCGTGGGAGCCTCCGTGGCTCACCACGGAGGGAAAACAGGCCTGCGAAAGGGCAGCCGCAGAGGGGGCACGGTGACTATCGCATGTCGTCCCAGCCGAACGGATGGGCAGCAAGCGGCATCTTGGCAAGAGGATGATAATCTCCCTTAAGGCCGATCGGAGTGGCATGACGGATGTCACTGACCATCTGGATGCAGTTGCGAGCCTCACTGATGCGGAATCCCTCCCCTGCAAGAATCTTCTGATAGCTTAGAGTGTGCAGTTCAGTGAAGCCGACACTGAATTCGAACTCATCGCCATCGATGTTCAGCGTACGGTAGGTCTTCTTCTCGCCCTGGACGGCATTCGGAGGAAGACAATCGGCATTGATGCTGAGGAAATAACGGACACGAGCCTTCTCGAGCTCAAGGTAGCCGGCCACGCGATCGAAGCTCATCACATGGACGATGTTCTGCTTCACCGGACCAAAGATCCACTGCAGCATGTCATAGAAGTGGACACCGATGTTGGTGGCGATGCCGCCGCTCTTGCGGACATCACCCTTCCAGGAAGCATAGTACCACTTTCCACGTGAAGTGATGTAGGTAAGATCGACATCGTAGATCTTGTCAGCCGGACCTTCCTCAACCTTCTTCTTGAGAGCCCTGATCGAATCATGCAGACGAAGCTGGAGGATGGTGTAAGCCTTGTGGCCGGTCTCCTTCTCGATCTCCATCAGATTGTCGATGTTGTACGGATTGAGGACCAGTGGCTTCTCGCAGATCACATCGGTTCCAAGACGCAGGCCATAGCGGATGAATGCGTCATGGGTGTAGTTCGGAGTGCAGATGGAAGTCCAGTGGAGCGGGTTGTCAGTCTTCATCTGACGGGAACACCAACGGTCGAACTGCTCGTTTTCAGTGAAGAATGAGCAGTTCGGGAAGGAACTGTCGAGCCTTCCCACGCTGTCGAACTTGTCATAAGCGACCAGAAGGTCATTTCCGGTGTCAGCAATGGCTTTTATGTGTCGCGGAGCGATGTAACCGGCTGCTCCGATCAATGCGAAATTCTGTTTTTCCATGTTCTGGGGATATTCTTTTTCGCTCAGGAAACATCCTGGCGCTTGGCAACGCCCAGCCCTTCAGGAGCGGATCCTAGAGGCTGGCGATGTTCTTTTCGTTAAGGAGAGCCTTGCCCTCGGCGGTGTAGGAATAGTCGATACGGTCCTGATAGTACTTCTCGACCTTGCCGCGTACGATCTTCATGGTGCTGTTGACCATTCCGTTCTTCTCGGTGAATGGCTCAGGAACGACAGCGATTGCAGCAGGAAGCCATCTTTCCGGGAACATGCCCTCGTGGACACCGCCCTTCTTGTAGGAATCGACCTCCTCCTGAATCTTCTGGAGCATCGCAATCTTGCCTTCCCTTGACTCAGGGTCAAGACCCTGCGCACTGACATATTCCTTCAAAGCATCTTTTGAAGGCACGATGATGGCCATCGTGTAAGGGTTCTGGTTGTTGTGGATGATGCAGGCATCGACGTACTTGCTGCTGTCGGTGAGGGAATCCTCGAAGCCTTCCGGGCTGTACTTCTCTCCGTCGGAAGAAATCAGGAGAGACTTGAAGCGGCCGACGACATAGAGGAACTCCTTGTCATACATGTAGCCCATGTCTCCGGTGTGGAGCCAGATGCGGCCCTGGTCATCCTTTCTGAGAGCCTCAGCCGTACCCTGAGGGTTCTTCCAGTAGCCGGCCATGACATTTTCGCCATGGACGCAGATCTCGCCCTTGACACCCATAGGAACCTCATTTCCTTCCTCGTCACAGATCTTGATGTCCATAGGAGAGACGACGCGTCCCGAAGATCCGAACATCGCATGTCCCTCGGAGTTGGAAGAAATGACCGGAGTCGCCTCGGAGACGCCGTAGCCCTGGAAGATCGGAATTCCAATCGCGTTGAAATACCTCTGAAGCTCGATGTCCAGGAGAGCGCCTCCTCCGACGAAGAACTTCATCCTGCCACCGAGGTTCTCACGCACTTTCTTGAATATGAGCTTGTCGAAGAGGGAGATGAGAGGCTTCTTCCAGCACTGGAGAAGGCCGCCGCGGTTGTAATATTCCTTGTTGTAGGAGATAGAGAGCTTCAGAGCGAAGTCATAGAGTTTCTGGACTGTCGGGCTCTGCTTCTTGATTCCGTTCTCGATGTTCTTCTTGAAGTTGCGGGAAAGGGCAGGGACTGAAAGCATGATGTGAGGCTTGGTCTCCTGGATTGCCATAGGCACGTTCTTGAGGGTCGCAAGAGGGTTCTTGCCGACCGGGACCGTGGCGATGCTGCTGCAGTAGGACATCATAGTGTAGAAACCGGCAACATGGGCGAAGCAGTGGTCAAGAGGCAGGAGGATGAGCATGGTTGAGTCCGGTTCGATTCCAATGACAGAATGTGCCTGCTCGACATTTGCAGTGTAGTTCCTGTGGGTCAGAAGAACGCCCTTCGGGTCGGCTGTCGTTCCGGAAGTGTAGCTGATGGTCGCGACATCGTCCGGACCGACAGACTTGTAGCGTGCCTCGAACTCGGCCTTGTGGTCAAGGAGCCAGCTATCACCGAGAGCGCGGACCCATTCGAGGGTGACTTCCTTGTCACCTTCGGTCTCCACCTTGTCCATCACGATGACCTTCTCGACAGCAGGAAGTCTGTCGATGATGGCGCGGATCTTAGGGAAAAGCTGGCCGGAAACGATCACGAACCTTGACTCGGAATGGTTGATCCTGAAGGTAAGGTCATTGCTCTCCTCAAGCTTGTTGGAGAGAGGAACATTCATTCCTCCAGCGTAGAGTATTCCGAGTTCGGAGAGGATCCAGTCGTTGCGTCCCTCGGAGAAGAGAGAGACTCTGTCACCTTTCTGGAGTCCCATTGCCATGAGGCCGCCTGCGATGCGGTAGCCTTCCTTGCGGGTCTGCTCGAATGATGTCTCTGTCCACTTTCCGTCAACTTTCTCCCTGAGGAAGACGTGATCTGCAAATTCATGGGTGTACTTCTCGACGAAGTCGATGATTGTTATTCTTTCTGCCATGACGGTCATCGGTTTTTATCGATTGTTCTTTATCGGTTATTCTGAAACAGGTTTCACTTCAGGGAAAAGGCCGAACAGTTCGGCGTCGATCCTGTCGGTGATGTGCTGGAAATCCTCGGGACGGTTCTCGAACTTGATCTTGTCCACATCGACGATGAGGAGGTGACCATCGTAGTCCTTGATCCAGTCTTCATAGCGTTTGTTCAGGCCGGTGAGGTAGTCGATCCTGATGCTGCTCTCGTACTCCCTGCCCCTCTTCTGAATCTGCGCCACAAGATTAGGGATGCTGGAGCGGAGATAGATCATGAGGTCTGGCTTGCTGACAAGCGACATCATGAGGTTGAAGAGGTCTGAATAGTTCTCGAAGTCCCTGGTGCTCATCAGCCCCATCGCATGGAGGTTCGGGGCGAAGATGCGGGCATCCTCGTAGATTGTTCTGTCCTGGATGATGATGTCGTCGCATCTCGAGATATCGACGACATCCTGGAACCTCTTGTTGAGAAAATAGATCTGGAGATTGAATGACCAGCGTTCCATGTCCGCATAGAAGTCGGACAGATAAGGATTGTAGTCCACGGACTCGAACTTTGGAGTCCATCCGTAGTGGGCGGCCAGCATCTTGGTCAGAGTGGTCTTGCCACTGCCTATGTTACCTGCTATCGCGATGTGCATGATATGTTGATTTTTGTTTCATTCTTCATTGTGGGCCATCGGGAAGAGGCCATAAAGTTCGGCATCTATCCTGTCTGTAATGTAGGCGAAGTCCTCGGGGTTGTTCTGGAAGTCCAGACCATCGGCCTCTATGGTGAGGACCCTGCCCCTGCATTGAGCGATCCAGCTGTCGTAACGCTCGTTGAGTCCCTTGAGGTAGTCGAGGCTCATGGACTGCTCGTAGTCTCTGCCGCGCTTCTGGATCTGGCTGACAAGATGCGGGACGGATGACTTGAGGTAGATCAGGAGATCCGGCTCCCTGACCATCGCCGTCATGACATTGAACAGGTCCATGTAGGTGAGGTAGTCCCTCTCGGAGAGGTTTCCCATGGCATAGTTGTTTGCCACGAAGATATACACTCCTTCAGCCAGTGTCCTGTCCTGGACTATCACTTCCTTGCTTCTGGAAATTTCAAGGACATCCTTGAAGCGCTGAGCGAGGAAATATGTCTCGAGATTGTAGGACCAGCGCGGAATGTCCTTGTAGTAGTCCTCAAGATACGGATTGTACGTGACGGACTCATACTTCGGAGTCCACCCGTAATGTTCGGCCAGCATCCTGGTCAGAGTCGTCTTTCCGCTTCCTATGTTTCCTGCTATTCCGATGTGCATGTCCCGCCTCCTTGCTTCTGTTCTTCTTCAGTTCTTTCAGTTCTGCGGCAGTCCGTCCGGATGAAGTTCGATCAAGTCATCCGAATCCCAGTCGATTTCTTCCTCCTCGGGCTCGTTGAATGGCTGGAGAAGTTGATTGTGGGTGCGCTCATCCGAAATCGTTGTACGCGGTCCATGGCCGGGAAGGACATCCACGTCCCCCGGAAGCCCCATCAGGCCGTCCATGATGCTGACGATGAGCTTGTCATAGTCACCTCCGAACAGGTCGGTACGTCCGATCGTGCCACAGAAGAGAGTGTCACCGCTGAAGAGGACACGGTCAGCCTCGTCATAGAAGCAGAAACCTCCCATGGTGTGGCCTGGCGTGGCAATTGCCTTGAATGGAGATCCCTTCAGGTCGTCAAGAATGTCACCGTCATGCAGGGGTGTCACCTTGAAGCTGACATCCGGTGCCTTCAGACTGACTCCTTCCGCGAATCCTGCGTCGCGCACTTTGATTTCCTCATCGTCGGAGGACATCAGCACCGGCACTGAATATTCATTCTGCAAGGCGGTCACTCCGTAGATGTGGTCGAAATGTGCGTGGGTCAGCCAGATGGCCTTCAGGGTCAGGCCTTCCTGCTTCATGAGTTCCCTGACCGATGCAGCCTCGGCCTCGTCGTAGAACGACGGATCTATTGCAACGCAGGAACCCTCCTCGTCCCAGACGAAGTAGGAGTTTTCCCGGAAAGGATTGAAGACAAATGCTTTGATGTTGACCATTTCAAGATGTTACCCGAACATACAAATATACTCAATTCTTCCTCTTGTTGCAAGACAGAATCGGGATGGATTGTCAGAGTATTTCCTTGAGGTACGGTCCGGTGACGGAATCAGGATTGTCCGCAATCTGCTCAGGAGTGCCCTGGGCGACGATGCGGCCACCACGGCGGCCACCTTCAGGGCCGAGGTCGAAGATGTAATCCACGCTCTTGAGGACATCGAGGTTGTGCTCGATGATCATAACGGTGTTGCCTTGATCGACGAGCTGCTGAAGGACACCGAGAAGCACCTTTATGTCTTCGAAATGGAGTCCGGTGGTCGGTTCGTCGAGAATGTAGAGGGTGTTGCCGGTGGCAGTGCGGAAGAGTTCCGCAGCAAGTTTCATTCTCTGGCTTTCACCTCCGGAAAGGGTCACAGCAGACTGTCCCAGCTGGACATAACCGAGACCGACATCGACGAGGGCCTTCAGCTTCTGGGCAATCTTCGGAATGGGCTTGAAGAATTCGTAGGCCTCGCTGACAGGCATCTCAAGGACGTCGCTGATGTTCTTTCCCTTGTAGTGCACTGCCAGAGTGTCTTCCTTGTAGCGTTTTCCGCGGCATTCGTCGCAGACGACATTGACAGATGGCAGGAAGTTCATCTCTATCACCTTTATTCCGGCTCCGTTGCATGCTTCGCAGCGGCCTCCCGCAACGTTGAAGGAGAATCTTCCGGCCTTGAATCCGCGCACCTTGGCGTCAGGAGTGTCTTCGAAAAGGTTTCTTATGTCGTTGAACACGCCTGTGAATGTGGCAGGGTTGGACCTTGGGGTACGTCCGATCGGGCTCTGGTCGATCTCAATCAGCTTGTCGATGTACTTGATGCCGTCGATTGAGGAATATTCAAGAGGCCTCAGCTTCGCCCTGTAGAGTTTGTTCTTCAGGATGGGCATCAAGGTCTCGTTGATGAGGGTTGACTTTACGCTGCCGCTGACGCCGCTGATGCCTATGAAAAATCCGAGAGGAAAATCGACATCGACATTCTTGAGGTTGTTGCCACATGCCCCACGGAGGCTGAGCTTGAGGCCGTTGCCCGGCCTGCGGGTCTGTGGGACCGGAATGGTGACCTTGCCCTTGAGGTAGTCCAGAGTCAGGGACGGACCAAGGATGCAATGGCCCAGGACAGAGTTCCCGGGGGTCTCAGGTCCCGCGGCAGCCTTTTCAGGAGCGGACAGGACGTCGGAATATTCCTTGACGGAAGATTTTTCAACCTCGGAGGCAGCCGTGCCCATGATCAGCGACATAGGGGCGCTGAGACAGATTTTTCCGCCGTTCTGGCCTGCGCCTGGGCCAACATCGATCAGCCAGTCGGCATTGAGCATCGTTTCGAGGTCATGTTCGACGACCATCACCGAGTTGCCTCCGTCGCGCAATTCCTTGAGGGAATTGATGAGCTTGCGGTTGTCGCGCTGATGCAGGCCTATGGATGGTTCATCCAGGATGTAAAGCACGTTGACAAGCTTGGATCCGATCTGGGTGGCGAGTCTGATGCGCTGGCTTTCGCCACCGGATAGAGATGCCGTGGCACGGTCCAGGGAGAGGTAGTCAAGGCCCACATCGAGCATGAACTTGACCCTTTCTCCGAGTTCCTTGAGAATGTCGCGGGCAATCAGTCTTTCTCTCTGAGCAAACTTTTCCGGAAGAGCATCCAGCCAGTCCTTGAGTTCAGACATCTCCATCTCAGCGACTTCAGAGATGGTTTTCCCATCGATCTTGAAACATCTGGCAGTGTCGTTGAGCCTGGTTCCATTGCAGACCGGGCAGATTATCTTCTGGTCGATGTCATCGACTATTCCGTCGAATGTAACCATTTCGGAGAGGTTGCCTTCTCCGATACGGAACATGTCTTCACTGCCGAAGATTATGTGGGAAATCGCTTCATCCGGAACGGTTTCTATCGGGTCGTAGAGGGAGAATCCGTACTTTCTTGCTATTGAGCGGATCACATCGAACTTTCTGGTCTCGCGGATCTTTCCAAGCGGGACGATTCCTCCGTCTGCAATCGAGACGCTTCTGTCGGGGATTATGGTGTCCATGTTGACATCCACTATCATTCCCAGACCCTTGCAGTGTGGGCAATAGCCTTCCGGGGAATTGAATGAAAAGGAATGTGGGGCCGGTTCCTGGAGCGAAAGCCCAGTCTCGGGATCGACGAGGTGCTTCGAGAAATGTCGCAGATCACTGGAGCCCATCTCGATCATAGCCACAGAGCCTTTTCCTAGATTGAGAGCAGTCATGACAGAGTCACGGATCCTCTTTTCGTCTCCTTCGGATGGTTTGAGCTTGTCAACGACAAGTTCGATGAAATGGGCCTTGTACCTGTCCAGAGCTTCGATTTCAGAGAGGCGCAGTATCTCTCCGTCCACACGGACGTCAGTGTAGCCACGCTTCCGGAGCTGTTCAAAGAGTTCGCGGTAGTGTCCCTTCCTGCCGCGCACCAGCGGCGCAAGGAGATAGCACTTCTTCCCTGAATATTCCTTCATGATGAGGTCCACGATCTGATCGTCCGTGTACCGTACCATCTCCTTTCCAGTGACAGGTGAGCAGGCTCTGGATGCGCGGGCATAAAGAAGGCGGAGAAAGTCGAAGATCTCGGTGATCGTTCCGACCGTGGAGCGTGGGTTGTTGCCTGTTGTCTTCTGCTCGATGGCGACTATAGGGCTGAGGCCGGTGATGCTTTCGATTTCCGGTTTCTCGAGGACTCCCATGAAGTGCTTGGCGTAGGTGGAGAGGGTGTCCATGTACCGTCTCTGTCCTTCCGCATAGATGGTGTCGAATGCCAGGGATGACTTTCCGCTGCCGCTGAGTCCGGTCACCACGACAAATTCTCCGCGAGGGATGTCCAGACTGACGCCGCGGAGGTTGTGTGCCTTCGCTCCCCTGATTTCAATATATTCCTTCATCTGCTCCTTCATCTGCTCCTTCATCTGCTATTTCATCTGATCATTCATCTGCTATTTCATCTGATCATTTCTCAGATTCTTCCTCGGTTGCTTCCTCGGCTGCTTCGACTGATTCTTCCTCGGTTCCTCGACTAATTCCTCATATGATTCTTCGTCTAATTCTTCCTCGGTTCCTTCGACTGATTTTTCTACAGATCATTACTCAGATTCTTCATAAAATGCAACATCGGTAAGTTAGAATGAATTT
>R14__coassemble_1254_pt1 | contig 13205 bp, 8 predicted proteins | sample R14__metabat2_high_PE_037 | metagenome-assembled genome bin R14
GGCTTCTGAAATGACACATGGGGACCTCGTCTCCTATCTTACAGGCAAGACGGAATCCTACACCGGAATGATGATGGAACGTTGGGACAAGCTGGCAAAGCATCTGATCGTGAAGTATAACGACCAGGGACTGAATGTCCGTCGTGAGCCTGGCAAGCCGAGGCCGACTGCTCCGGCATATTCACCGGCCTTCATCGATGCCGTAAAGGCTCAGACAGGCACTCGCTATGTGAAGCCGCAGTAGTTTTTTCATTATTTGACTAGCATTTTGGCGTCGCAATACCAAATTTTGGGTATTGTGACGCTTTTTTCTGTCTTGTACTTTTGCATCCGTAATTCGGAAAAAGGATGAAAAGTCTAATGTAGTGTGTTTCCTTGCGGCGGCGTTGTCGTTGAATGCCGCCGCACAGACCAAGCCTGGCTTCGCCGACAGACTCACAGTCGGAGGCTACGGGGAAGTTGCTCTTACTCGAAACTTCTTCAGTGACAATGTCTATCGCTATTCCAATGCTTCTGATTATGCTGATGATCCCAGCCATGGACGATTCGACATTCCTCACATGGTCGTCTATCACAATCCGGTCTTCATCTCATTGTGGATTGTCCTGTCTGTGTCCGGGCTTGTCTGCATCTTCAGGAAGAGGATGCAGGCCTTTCCGTTCACCTTGCTGATGCACCTGTCATTCATCGTCATTCTGTGCGGCGCTCTTGTCACTCATCTGTCAGCACGCGAATTCAGACTGAACCTTCGCATCGGAGAGCCTGACAACGAACTGCCTTTCGAGCTGACATTGACAGATTTCGATGTGGAAAGATATACCGGTTCCATGGCGGCTTCCGACTACAGGAGCATTGTCAGGATAACTGACGGGCCTGTCATGGAGATTTCAATGAACCATATCGGCAGATTTCATGGATATCGTTTCTATCAGACCAGCTATGACAGCGACATGGGCGGTTCCATCATTTCCGTTTCCCATGATCCATGGGGAGTCGGCCTGACATATTCCGGTTACTTTCTTCTGATTGTCTCTCTGATCGGTTTCTTTTTCCAGAAGGAATCTTCATTCCGCAATGTTCTTCGCAAGGTCGCATCCGCTTCCATCTGTCTTTTCCTGCTTCCTCAGATTGTTTCGGCAAGGAGTGACCATGAGATCCCACCGGCCATTCCCGAGGATGTCGCTGATGAATTCAGCAAACTTCTTGTCTATTACAATGACAGGATCGCTCCTTTCCAGACTTTGGCACGCGACTATTGCATGAAAGCCTATGGAAAGCCTTCATTCGATGGCTACACTGCGGAGCAGGTGGTGACTGGATGGCTTTTCTACTATGACTGGTGGACGGTGGTTCCGTTCAAGCTCAAGGACAAGGACAAGGACAAAGGGACGGAAAAGGAAGCGGAAAAGGAGGCCTTGCGCATGTCAGCTGCCACTGGAGAAGCATTCAGAATCTTTCCGATCGCTTTCTCGGACAGTCTGAGAAATGCAAATCCAGGGCTCCCGGAGGCAGTCTGGTTCTCATGTGAAGATCCTTTGCCGGAAGGCCTTGACTACGACCGTTGGGTGTTCATCCGTAGGACTCTTGACCTGATTCATGATGAAGTCGTCGCTGAAAACTGGCCGGAGGTCTCAAGAATCGTATCGAAGATCCGCAAATACCAGGAAAAGGTAGCTGCTCCGGTCCTTCCGTCTCCGGCAAGGATCAAGTCTGAAAGATTCTACAACAGAATTTCCAGGCCGATGATTCCTTTCATGGTTTCCATCACTCTTGGCATCATTCTCTTCATCCTGTATGGCTTCAGGACAGGCCGCGGTCTCCGAACTCCGAAGCGTGAGTCTTTCATCCTTGCCGGCATCACTCTGCTGCTCTTCGTCTATCTGACTCTGGTTCTTGGCTTGGGCTGGTATGTCTCCGGGCATGCTCCTTTTGCCGGGAGTTATTCAGTCATGCTTCTCATTGCATGGATCTCATCTCTTGCAATGCTCTTCATGTTCAAACGCTTTCCGCTTGTGCAGCCGCTAGGCTTCATCCTTTCCGGATTCACTATGCTGATGGCGTCAATGGCTTCTTCAAATCCTCAGGTAACGCACCTGATGCCCGTCCTCCAGTCTCCATTGCTCTCAGTTCATGTCCTAAGCATGATGATTTCCTACACTTTGCTCGGGCTTGTCGCTCTCAACGGAATCATGGGGCTTGCCGTTCCTGCCGGTGACCCTGATGACGGTCCCAGACGCAGGCTGATGGATGTCAGTCTGCTGATTCTGTACCCTGCAGTCTTTCTTCTTACGGCCGGCACCTTCCTTGGAGCTGTCTGGGCAAATGTCTCATGGGGATGCTACTGGACGTGGGATCCCAAGGAGACATGGGCTCTTGTCACCATCCTGACATATTCAGCGGCATTGCATGGCGGCTCTTTGAAGGTCTTCCGCAATCCAGTCTTTTTCCATTGCTTTTCGATCATTGCGTTCATCACGGTCCTGATAACCTATTTCGGAGTCAACTTCATTCTTGGAGGCATGCATTCCTATGCCTGATTCCCATTCAGTTGAATCTTTGTGAAAAGATTGCTAAATTAGTGGCATTAAGTTTATCCAAACCAAGCCACATTCCGTAATGAAACATCTGCTCCATCTTTCTGCCATTCTTATGGCAGTCTCTTGTGTCAGCGTGTCTGCACAGACAACCCCGAAAGTTCCTGAGAAGAATTTCCCTGTAGCCATCCAGTTTTCTCCAGTTCCTTCAGGAAACGGCTGGCATTCAAAGGATCAGGAACTGACTGACCAGATCAGGAAAGAAACGATCGACAACTTCATCCAGCACGGATTCACCCATCTTTCTTCTTCTTATTTCGCAAGTGACAAGGAGAGCGACAGATTCATCCTTGACTATGCCCAGGATCAGGGAATGATGGTTGACTGTCTGACTGGTGGAGTCGAACTCTTCCACCGAGCTGTCCCTGCCGAAAACAGTGTCTTTACTCAGGAATATCACGATGCAATGAGCGCTCGTGCGGAATCTCTTCTAGGTGGTGTGCGCAAGATCCGTATGCCATTCAACATCTCTCCTTTCATGGATGAACCTTTCCACCTGGACACCACGGCTTTCGACCTCAGGGAACCAGCCAGAGCAGCTTTCGAGAAGGAATATGGCTATCCGATGCCTCTTTCCTTCTCATCCGCCCGCAAGGATCCTAGGAAATACCTGGATTTCATGGACTTCCAGTCATCGGTGTTCCCGACAGCCTGGAAACAGATCTATGATGAGGTGAAGAAGATCGATTCCCGTCCGTTGGTCACCATGACACACGACAGCCACAACTCCATGGGCGCCGGCGCCGGTTCAAATTCAGTCTGGGCTATTGATGACATCTTCCATTGGGGAGGAGACTACGCCGACCTGTTCATCTATGACATATATCCATACACCTGTGAGGACTATCGTGTCGGAGAAAGCGGACTCGTTTACAAGCCTAGGATGAGCCAGCTGCACTGGACTCTCGCACAGATGAGAAACCTGGCCGAGACTTACGGCAAGGAGATGGGCTTCTGGGTCGGATCCTACAACGACTCATGGTTCCCTAATTTCATTTGTGAGGAGAGAAGACAGCAGTACTGGATGGAGAGGGAGCTTGCATGCACTGCCATCGGTGCCGGTGCAGACTACATCATAACTGGAATCAATGCGCCTGCAGATGCCAGGCATTGGGATGATTTCGGTGAGGCGATGAGCACCGTCCAGAAGGTCGGAGGCTCATTGCTTGATGCCAGAAGACCTCGGGCAAAGGCTTGCTTCCTTTTCCCAAGAGCCCAGCATGTGCTGTTGAATCAGGAATATTTCAATGTCGCCCTGACATTCGAACTTTGCATGAGAGCATTCGGAGAAATGGATGTCATCCATGAGGAGCAGCTCACCGATCCGGATCTGCTCGGCTATGACATCCTTGTACTTGCGGATGTCTCGCTTCTCAAGGAATCCGCTGCCCAATGCATCAAGGAGTTCGTTAGGAAGGGAGGCATAGTCATCGCTGACTGTGTCCCTCAGACAAATGAGGCTCTCGAACACAGCGAGACCCTGATGGATGTCTTCGGTGTAAGTTCCGCTGAAACTTCCAGAGTCCGTCAGGAGGGCCTTTGGCTTCCTTATACAACCAAGGATCCTCAGTGGGTGTTTGTCGAAGACTGGAAGGCTCCGGAGAAGGTCTTTTATGAGGCCGAAGGATTCAAGGTCGTTTCACCTCGAAACTGTGTCGCCGCTGGAGCAAAGGTACGTTCCAGGATGACATCCGGCAATCCGCTGCTTCTTGAACGGAAGTATGGGAAGGGCAAGGTCTGTCTTTTCGGATTCTGCATCCAGGACACATATCTCCAGACTTGGCTCGATGATGATGCGACCGGGAGAGAGAATCTTCAGAACCTTGTCTGCAAGGTCTTCAGGAAGACTGGAGTCAAGCCATCGACATATTCCTCGAATCCTGACGTTGAAGTGGCACTGAGGAAGGGCGAGTCAGAGGCATTCGCCATGATCATCAACCACGAGGCCGCCGATCCTGAGTCTGAAATAACTGTCCGCGGACTCGATTTCAAGGTCGGAAAGGTCGTCGATGTCCAGTCTGACAAGGAAATCTCCTTCAAACGGTGCAGGAAGGGAATCCGTCTTTCTGTCTCACCTGAAGAAGGTTCAGAGGGTGGCGTCACCAGACTTCTCAGAATCGTTCCCGTCAAGGGAGAATAGAAAATAACGTACTACTTTTCCCACCAGGTGATCTCCGCGGCTCCGATTCTGCAGTCGCGTTCTGTCTCCAGCGCTCCTGAGACGGCGTCAAACCATTCGGACTGTCCCTGGACGTACTCCATAAGGGAGATTTCACCTGATGTCAAAGCTTTGTCGAGCATTTCAAGGGTCGGCATGCATGCCAGTGACTCATTGTAGTCACTGGCAATTTTCTGCAGGCTGACTACTTTGTCATACATATTTTTCAGGCTGGTCTTGAACTGCAGTGCCGCATCTTTGCTGCGTGATTCAAGAGCAGCTGCCTTTGCCTTTGCCGCCTTTACTTTTCCTTTCCCTTCCCAGAGAGGAATGCTGATTCCTGCTCCGATGCCTTGAAGAGTTGTCCCCGCGATTCTTTCACTTACGTAGCCGACGGAAAATTTTGGCAGCCATTCGGCCTGTGCAAGCTTGACCTGCCTTTCAGCTGTCAGCAATTGAGCCGATACAGCCTGCAGCTCTGGATTCTCCTCCTCTGCCTTCGTGTACCATGTCTCGAAATCTTCAGGCAGCATAGGCATCGTGAAGACATTTTCCTTCAATTCAATCTTTTCTCCGCCGTTCAGCCTTGCCAGTTCCGCTTCCAGCGATTTCCTTTCCACCTCATTCTCTTCGAAGTCTTTCCTGGCTGAGATTTCGCTGACCTTTGCCTTGCCGAGGTCGATTGAACCGGCAGAGCCGTTGTCGTATTTCTTCTGCCATGCTTCAGCAATAGCCGATGCACTCTCGAGCCTGTGTGAGAGAACATCAGCCAGAGCATTGCGATAGATTATGTCGATGCATGTCTTTTCGGCCTGCAGGAGGATGTCCTTCCGCCTTGTTGAATATTCGTACTCTGCCTCGCTGGCCTTTCCCTCTGCAATCAGTTTCCTGAAATGATATACTGTCGGGAAATCAAATGTCTGAGTCACGTTGATGTCAATTCTGTTTCCCTGCTCCTTCGGTGTACCCCACAGGTAGCCCAGTTCTACTTCCGGATCTGCAGGAGTCAGCCCTGTGCGTGCTTCGGCCTTGTCTGCATCCACTTCTGCCCTGACTGCCTTCAACGTGCTGTTGTTGCTCTCTATTGCTGAAAGTATGCTGTCAATGTCCTGTGCATTCAGGACTGTCGCAGCGGCCATTATGGCCATTGAAACAATCAATCGTCTTGTCATTTTCTTTCCTTTTTCCTTGATAGTCTTCCCGAGAGCCACTCGTACATTATCGGTACGATATAGATATTGAGAAGGGTCGATGTGATCAGACCTCCGAGGACCACTATTGCCATCGGGCTCTGAATTTCATTTCCTGATTTTTCACCGCTCAGGACAAGCGGTATCAGTGCGAGAGCCGAAGTCAAGGCTGTCATCAGAATCGGATTGAGCCTGTCAGAGGAACCGGAGAGGACACTTTCCCTCACCGACATTCCATCTCCGCAGAGATGCTGGTATCTTGAAATAAGCAGTACGCCGTTACGGACTGCGATCCCAAGAAGTGTGATGAAACCGATCGTCGCCGGGATGCTTATCACTCCGGACGATATCCTCACAGCGAAGATTCCTCCAATGAGAGCGAAAGGAAGTGAGCATAGGACAAGCATGGAAAGAGGGACATCCTTGAATTCACCATGCAGGAGAAGGAATATGCAGAAAAGTGCGAGGATCGTTGCAAGGGCCAGCGTCCGGTTTGCATTTCGGGCACTCTCGAACTGCCCGCCATACTCGATGCGGTAGCCTTCAGGCACGTTCACATTCTCTTCTATTGCTTCCTTTATCTCCTCGACGATGCTGACGACATCCCTTCCGCTAGTGTTTGCTGAAACTACGAGCTTGCGCTGTACGTTTTCCCTCGAAACTGCATTCGGCCCTGTGGTAGAGACAATGTCTGCGACTTCGCTGAGCGGAATCTTTCCTCCGTCAGGTGTGTCGATAAGTGCGTTTCTGACTCCTTCGATGGATTCTGTGTAGTCTTCGTTGAGCCTCAGCACAACATCGAAGCGCTGCTGTCCTTCGTAGATGTCTGACACTTTTTCTCCGGCATAGGCCAGGGTGATGAATCTGTTGAATTCTTCCATCGTTATGCCGTATCTTGCCAGCGCTGCCCTGTTCGCCCGTACCTGAAGCTGTGGAGCATCGGTTATCTGTTCCACTGCGACGTCCACCAGACCATCGATGCCGCTGATGCTGCCCTTTATGGAGTTGCCGATCATCAGCAGCCTGCTCAATTCAGGCCCGAAGATCTTTATTGCGATGGCTGCCTGGGTACCAGAGACCATGTGGTCGATTCTGTGGCCCAGTGGCTGGCCGACTGTGGCAGCTATTCCAGGAATTCCCGCCAGTCTGGCCCTCATGTCGTCCAGTACCTCTTCACGGCTTCTCTTGCCGAGCTTGAAGCCTACCTCAAGCTCACAGCTGTTGGATGTCTGTGAATGCTCGTCAAGTTCGCCTCGTCCTGTCCTCCTGGCTGTCTTTGTGACCTCCGGTATCTCATGCAGAACCTTCTCTATCAGGTTTCCAAGTTCGTCGCTTACCTCAAGGCTGGTTCCCGGTTCGCAGACAGCTGCAATCGTAGCTGAACTCTCATTGAAATCAGGCAGGAATGCGCTTCCCATTGTCATGAAGGATATCACGGCTGCCAGAAGAAGCACTGCGACCGCCCCGACTGCAGCCTTCTTGTGTGTCAGCACCCATCCGAGTGACTTTGAATATGCTCTGGAAAGGGTTGCCGTGAACTTCTTTTCTTTCTCGTTCTTCCTGAGGTACTCTTCGTCTGTGAGCATTACCCTGCAGAGGAGCGGCGTGAGTGTCATCGCGACAATCAGAGACATGAAGAGCGCGATGATGTAGGTTATTCCAAGAGGCTTCAGAAGCCGTCCTTCCATTCCGCTCAGGAAGAAGAGGGGAGTGAACGCCACCATTACGATCAGTGTGGCGTTGATCATTGACGAACGTATCTCGCTTGAGCCGTCAAAGACTACCTTGAGGACATCCTCGCGGTCTTCTGGTTTCCTTGCATGGTTCTGCCGGAGCCTTTTATAGACGTTCTCTACATCGATTATCGCATCATCGACAAGTGAGCCTATTGCGATGCACATTCCTCCAAGCGTCATTGTGTTTATGTCCATTCCCAATGCCCAGAGGACTATGATCGTGGCCAGCAGTGACACTGGAATCGCAATCACTGAAATAAGTGTCGTCCTGAAACTTCCAAGGAAGAGGAACAGGACAAGAACCACGAATAGAGCTCCTTCCAGAAGAGCTTCAGCCACGTTGCGGACGGATGATTCGATGTAGTCAGCCTGCCTGAGGACTCTGGTGTCCATGTAAACGTCCTCGGGAAGTGTCTTCGCGATCTCCTGCAGGTTCTTTTCTATCTGGGATGTTACCTTCAGTGTGTTGATGTCCGGCTGCTTGCTTATTGACAGGATCACAGCCGGCTTTCCGTTCATCGATGCATGTCCCATCTTCACTGCGGATCCTATCTTCAGCTGCGCGACATCTGAAATAACCACTGGTTTTCCTGAATTCATCTTCACGAGTGTCTGTCCAAGTTCCTCGAGGTCCGTTGTCCTGCCTATTCCGCGCAGCGCATATTCATTGCCGAAGTCTCTGATGACTCCGCCTTCAGAATTTATGCTGAGCGATGATGCAGCCGCTTCAAGTTCTTCGTAGGTCACTCCGTAGGCCATCATCTTCTGAGGGTCGGCCAGAATCTGGTACTGCTTGTAGTCCCCACCGATGACGGTGACCTGTGACACACCTCCCGTGGCAAGTATTGCGGGCTTGACGGTCCAGTCCGTCAAGGTCCTGAGCTCCATCTGGGAAGTCTCTCCTGTAGTTGACTGAAGTCCTACGAATATTATCTCGCCCATGACGCTCGACTGTGGTGCAAGCACCGGAGTCACGTTCGAAGGCAGTTCCTCACCTAGAGTCACCAGTTTCTCGCTGACGATCTGCCTCGCTTTCAGAACATCCATTCCCCAGTTGAATTCAACCCAGACGAATGAGTTTCCGAATTTTGACGATGACCTGACACGACGGACCTTCGTCGCTCCGTTCATTGCTGTCTCGATCGGGAATGTCACCAGTTTCTCCACTTCTTCGGCAGCCATCCCGCTGGCATCCGTCATCACGACCACTGTCGGAGCGGTCAGGTCAGGAAACACATCGATGTCCATCCTTCCGGCGGCGACGATGCCTCCCACGACGACCAGAATCGAACCAAGGAACACCAGAAGCTTGTTCTTCAGGGAGAATTGTATTATGCTGTTGAGCCAGTTCATGACATTCCCTCCATCAATGATTGTGTCCTGCGTGCGGGTCAAGCGCTCCGGATGCCTGTGCAAGCTTGACCATCATCGCCCCTTTGCTGACGATTCTTTCTCCTCCTTCAAGGCCTTCCTTTATCTGTGTGCGTATCCCGTCCGTGGATCCGATTGCCACTGGAGTCTTTTCGAAAAGTTCCGGGGTCAGCTGCCTGTACACGAAATAGTTGCCCTGCTCTTCAATAAGGGCGCTGTTGGCAACCGTGACGGCATCTGTGCGGTCTGTCGTCCTGATCCAGGTCTCTATGAAGGATCCGGGAAGGAAATCAGCCTTGTTGGACACTGAAAATGTCACTGGAATCATCGGATTCTCTGCTGAAACTGACTTGCCGTAGCTTATTACCTTGCCCTCCAGGTCTTCAAGAGTCCAGATGCTGTCCGCTCCCATAGCACGGAAGGAAGCCCCGCTGACATTGCGGAGATTCTGATAGTACTTTGGCTGCACTTCAGCTACAATCTGGAGAGTACGGCTCTTCGAGACTGTGGCTATAGTCTGTCCGGCCTGTACGAACTGCCCGTTGGCAACTGCAACTGACGTGATGTAGCCTGTCAGAGGAGACTTTATGCTCTGCCCTCCGTTGTTGAAACTTGCCTTCAGATTGTCCAGGACAGCCTTTGCCCTGCGGTACTCGCTTTCAGCCTGCTTCAATTCGCTGTCGGAGACGATTCTGTCGGCTGCCAGCGTCTGTTTTCTTTCATATTCAGTTCTGGCCAGGTCGAAGTCTGCCTCTGCCTCTGCGTAGCGGACTGCCATGCTGTTGTCGGCAATTCCGCTGCTCTTTATCTGACACAGTATTTCTCCCTGACGCACCTCGCGTCCTTCGACCAGAGCACCGCTTCCTATCGTGACCACACCATCGGTGAGTGCGGTGACGGAACTCTCTTCACCCTGGGATGGCTGCACCTGTGCCATCGTCTTTATCACCTGGCCGAATGGCTCCACGCGGCAGACTTCTGTGGCAAAGTCCACATTCCAGCTCTTCTCCTTGCTGAACGATGCTCCATTGCTGGAAGTCGCCTCCATCGATTCAGCATATTCCTCTGCCTCTTCTTCATCGGAGAAAGCCTTGACTTCAGTGACAAGAATCTCTTCTCCAACCATGAATGTAAGTGTCCCGCTGCCTTCGCATGGCGGCTCCAGACTGAATTTGAATATTCCCGGAGTCGCTGAGACCTCGGATGTCTGGCTCACTTTCTTCCCATTGATTTCCAGAACCGCAGTCACTTCTCCTTCTGCCAGAGGCTTGAAATCAGAAAGCCTCGTCATGTGAGCAAGTACAGGAGATTCTTCCCCTGTCACGAACGGATGTGCTTCTGCATAGACTTCCCAGGAGTCGCTGTAGGACGTGAGCTGCAGATGCTCTTCATGGTGATGGTGGTGTTCTTCTCCTTCATTTGCGTTGTGGCATCCTGTCAGTGCAATTGCACAGGACAATGCCATGCCGATGAACTTATTCATTTTTTGCTGATTTTTCCAATGATTTTCAACTGCCCTTGAAGTTTGGACTTCTCCGGGTCCGCTTGCCTGAATGATTCCTGAATACGGCAAATCGCGGCCTCATTCCATCATGAGACCACTTTCAGGTTTGATCTGCCTGCAATGGCTATGCAGCCGGGGGAGCGCGGAATCCTCCGGAAGCATGACATGCTTCTTCCGGAAGGGGAGGGGCGTTGGAATCGTGGTTGCCGTCAATGGAAATCTCTTCCATGCCCAGTCTGACAGGGCAATCTTCAATGACGGCCACAAGTTGGAAAATGCAGTCAACTCCATCCAAAGTTTCCTGCAATGTGAATATGTCGGAGACCTGGTCTGCTCCGTGATGAGGCAGATGATGGTGCTCGGCATTGTCTTCATCATGACAGAGAAGCTCGCAGCACACAGGATCGAATGAGTTGTGCCTCAGGTGGTCATGAGGAACTGCGCCGTGTGCGAAGAACACCAGGTACAGTACCAGAGAAACTGCCGATATGAGTCTTTTTCTGTCCATCTTGACAAAATTACGAAAATATTACTGAAACTCAGTTGCAAACTGTACGTGGTTTTTTAGTAACTTGCAGCCCGTTTCACGTGAAATATCTGAAAAAATGACCAGAGAACTGACACTTAATGAAATCTACAGGGCATCACATGTGCTCAAGTCCACCATACGTCCAACACATCTCATCGCTGCACCTTCTGTCAGCCCTGAATGTGAAGTCTTCATAAAGCCTGAAAATCTTCAGGTGACAGGCTCGTTCAAGGTAAGGGGAGCATCCTACATGATTTCCCAGCTGTCCGACGAAGAGAAGGCTCGCGGTGTGATTGCCAGTTCTGCCGGCAATCATGCTCAGGGTGTGGCTCTCGCTGCGGCTTCCAATGGAATAAAGTCCATCATCTGTCTGCCTGCAGGAGCTCCTATTTCCAAGGTTGAGGCGACAAGAAGCTATGGCGCCGAGATATGCCTTGTCCCAGGTGTCTATGACGATGCCTACAGCAAGGCGATGCAACTGTGTGAGGAGCGTGGAATGACTTTCGTTCATCCGTTCAATGATCCCATGGTCATCGCTGGCCAGGGTACGATAGGTCTTGAAATCTTGGATGAACTTCCGGACATCGATGCGATCATCGTGCCGGTAGGTGGCGGCGGTCTGGTCAGTGGAATAGCCTATGCGGCAAAGCAGCTCAAGCCTTCCATCAAGATCTATGGTGTTCAGGCTGAAGGTGCCGCAAGCATGGTCAGGAGTCTTGATGATGGACATGTCGAAAGGCTCAAGTCGGTTTCGACCATTGCGGACGGAATCGCAGTCAAGGAGCCTGGGGACCTCACATACCGTCTTTGCAAGGAATATGTTGACAAGATCATCACTGTCAGTGATGACGAGGTCTGTGCTGCCATTCTCCTTCTTCTGGAAAAGCATAAGCTTATTGCTGAAGGAGCGGGTGCGGTCTCTGTCGCTGCGGCCATGTTTGGAAATCTTCCTCTGAAGGGCATGAAAGTCGCCTGCGTTGTGAGCGGAGGTAATGTCGATGTCACCTTCCTGAACAGGATAATCAACCGCGGACTCCAGATGAACGGCAGAAAGTGTACCCTCGCAATCGAACTGATGGACCGTCCCGGTCAGCTTGTGGTAGTAAGCAAGATCATTTCGAATCTGGGCGCAAATGTGACTGCTGTACTTCACGAGAGGAACAACACCAACATCAACGTCAGCGCATGCGTTCTTCGTATCTCCATGGAGACTCGTGACAAGGATCACGTTCTTCAGATCAAGGAGGCTCTGAAGGCAGAAGGATTCAATATCATTTCCGAGGAGTAGAGCCCCTGAAGCCTCTCAGAATGTCTTCTGTCACCAGTCCGGCCAGTGTCATGCCGAAGATCGCTGTCACGTGTACTGCCGAGCCGTTGATCTGTGCCTTTCTTGGCAGCCGGTCATCCTGACTCTGCTCTCCAGTTGTGTCTTCTGCAGCCGTTCCGAGATTCGGCAGTACTTCTTCGTCATAGACACAGAGGAATTTCTTTGACGGAAAGGTACCGGCATGCCGCATCTTCTTCCTTAGAATTGCTCCGAGAGGGCATCCTTTTACATCCCAGAATTCGGCCACCCTTATCTTTGTAGGGTCAAGTTTCAACGCCGCACCCATTGCGGAGAACAGCTTGGCTCTGGATGCCGTGGCGTTCAGAATCAATGTGATCTTGTCCTTGAGCGAATCTATCGCATCGATGACATAGTCATATTCATCCAGATTGAATCCGTCAGCTGTCTCAGCGCTGTAAAGCTTCTCCAGTGCGATGATCTCTGCATTCGGGTTGATCTCCATCAGTCTGTCACGCAGTACCTGTACCTTTGGCTGGTCCACCGTCCTTGTCGTGGCCTGGAGCTGCCTGTTGATGTTTGTCATGCAGACTTTGTCAAGATCCACCATGACGAGATGCTTGATCCCGTTCCTGACCAGACCTTCCGCACACCAGCTGCCGACACCACCTACACCGAAGATGATGACTTTCTTCTCGCTTACACAATCAATGGCGTCCCTGCCCATAAGCAGAGACGCCCGATTGAAAATTTCGTTTTCTATTCCTTTGATCAGTCCTTATCCCTGGGCGCCGTAGCCAGCCTTTGCTCCGAAGAGTTTCATCGCTTCGTCAAATCT
>R14__coassemble_1267_pt1 | contig 13109 bp, 10 predicted proteins | sample R14__metabat2_high_PE_037 | metagenome-assembled genome bin R14
TCACACTTTCCGCTGCCACCAGCGTCTGCGGAACGAGTGCAGCTATTGCAACGGCTGCCGCTTCCAATGCCAAGAAGAACGATCTTTCAATTGCAGTTTCGATTTCCATCATATTCACAATTCTCATGATGGTCTTTGAACCGATGATCATCAAGGCAACCGGCATGAGTTCCATCATGGGTGGCTCCCTCATCGGAGGTACCGTGGATTCAACAGGAGCCGTCGTCGTAGCGGGAACCGCTCTGGGACCTGAGGCTCAGCAGGCTGCTGTCCTCGTAAAGTCCATCCAGAACATCCTGATCGGCTTCATTGCCTTCTTCGTCGCTCTCTTCTTTGCAACCAAGATTGACAAGACAGGCACTCAGAAGGTCGGAGCATCTGAAATCTGGGTAAGATTCCCGAAGTTCATCATCGGTTTCTTCCTCTTCTCACTTGTAGCTTCATTCATCATCCAGCCTTTGTTTGGTGCTGACCAGGTCGGAGCGATCAACAAGGTTCTCGACCAGTACAAGAACTGGGCATTTGTTCTTGCATTCACCAGCATCGGTCTTGACACCAACTTCCGTGAGATTGCAAAGCAGATGCAGGGTGGCAAGGTTCTCTGGCTCTACATCCTTGGTCAGACCTTCAACATTGCACTTACTTTCTTTGCCGTCTGGTTCCTCCTTTCTGGCAAGTTCTTCCCAATTCCTGTCCTCAACTAAAAGAGGCATAAAGGAAACAGATCATGAAATTTAAGAAGACGGGCAAGGTCCTGACCATCTGCGTGGCCGTTGCGACCTTGCTCGTCGCTTTGTACATAATGGCCCATGGTCTTGGCCTGCAGGACTCTCTGGATTTTGGGGCCGGGGCCTATTACTATGCTGACATCCCTGAGTTCGACAAGTACACCCAGAGCACACATTTTGCAGCAAGACTGCCGTTTATGGTCTATGTCGGTCTTTTCCTTCTATGGGGGGCCTTCATGTACTGGCTGTGGAAGAAGATAGACAAGTAGCAATCATTCATGAATATGTCCGAATACCGATGTTTCTCGTGCGGAGAAGTGCATGATGCACAGGTCTGCAGCAGAATCAATGTCAAGGAAAATCCGGAGCTCAAGGAAAAGGTCAAGGACGGGTCTCTTTTTGTCTGGGAATGTCCTCACTGCGGCAAGCACAATCTGCTCCAGGGAGAAGTTCTGTATCATGATCCTGACAACCGTCTGATGTTCTTCATGCTTCCAAAGGGGTTGATTCCAGAGGACAAGGAAGCGGCTCTTGATGCTCAGGCAGACGTCATTTCCAGATCATTGGAAGGCTATGTCCTCCGCAGAGTGGATGAGATAGGGTCCCTGGTGGAGAAAGTCAACATCTTTGATTCCGGACTGGATGACTGTGCCATAGAGATGTGCAAGCACATAACGAAGATGGAGATGGCCGAGAAAGGCCCGAAGACGATTCTGGATGCAAGGTTCAAGTTCTACAGGATGGACGGAGCCGACAATGACCTGATTTTTTCCTATCCTTCGGACGGAAGCATGCAGTGTCTTAAAGTCGGATTCAATGTCTATGAAGACTGTGCTGCAATCCTGCGCCGCAATCCTTCTGTGAAGCCATCCTCAGGTTTTGCCAGGATTGATTCTGACTGGGTCGCAAGATTCTTCAGATAATCATTTTCCGAACATCATCTCATCCGTCACTTCCCAGTCATCGCTTCTGAATGGTGCTAGCGGTACCCCATATGTGGTTACGACATTGCATTCGATGACATTCCTGAAGGCATAGCGGACAGCCTTTGGATTTTCAACGCCTTCCGCCTGCAATGTTATCCTGTCAGGCCCGGGAAGTCCTGCAGATGTCGCAGGATGGAAGATCCCATCTTCTCCGGCAAGTTCGAAGCCTTTGACATCAATCAGTTTTCCATCCTTGTCAAGCCATGAGAAAGTGTCACCTTCATGAGGCCACGATGAAAGATGGTTCAGCCTTGTGAATCTGACTGTGAGCCTGTTTCCTTCCACATCCATTCCTGCATAGCGTGGAGATTCTCCGTAAAGGCCATGTATTCCGTAGCAATGGTCCAAGGCAATCGCTGCCATCCTTTCTCCACATTCCTTCTTGTGTGCTGGATGTATGATTCTTGGCGAGTCCATGTCTGTCGTAGTTGCCACATAGGTCAGAGGCACAGCATCTGCGGCCTTGTACTGTTGCTCGACAAGTACCGGAAGAATGAGCAGGTCATCTGCTCCATAGCCGAACTGAGCCAGCTGTGTCATGATGAAAGGCATTTCCTGCTCTCCCCATGCATCTCTCCAAAGGCGTATCATGCGGCACAGAAGTGCTGAATAGTCCAGAGGACGTCTTCTGTTTGATTCTCCCTGATACCACAGGAATCCTTTTGCCGTGAAACCGGCAATCGGAGCAATCATTCCGTTGAACAGACGTCCTGTCTGAGTCCCTTCTTCAAGAGCATCTACGGCTGACTTGTCAATTCCGTCTATGTCCATCACGGATTCTCTTGTCATCCATGTCTCTATCATTGTTCCTCCCCAGTAGCTTGTGACCAGCCCTACGGGCACTCCGACAAGGTCCGTTATTTCCCTGCCGAAGAAATATGCGATCGCACTGCAGTTGGCGACATTTTCCGGAGTCGGATACTGCCATTCTCCCGTACATTCGTGCTGAAGGGTTTCTGAATCATTTCTTTCGACATTGAAGATTCTGATGTCCGGATGTGCGTAGCAGTCCCTTATGGTCTGTGCCGACTCTGCAACTCTCTGCAGCGAAAATCCCTTGACCGGCATCTCCATGTTTGACTGGCCGCTGCAGATCCACACTTCTCCCAGCATTATGTCTTTCAAGGTCAGTGAGGACTTCCTTCCATCTGAAATCTTCAGTGAATATGGTCCTCCGGCTTCTGCCGTCCGGATGACAGTCTTCCAGTTGCCGTCTGAGTCAGCGTCTGTGGAATATCTCTTTCCATCCCACGAAGCTGTCAGAGTCACCTTGCTTCCCGGTTCTGCCTTTCCCCAGATGTTGACATCAGACTCTCTCTGAAGTACCATGGAGTCGGAGAAGATGGATGGAAGGGTGACTGTTGCCGATATGTTCACTGCAACCAGAGATGCTGAAATCAGAGTCAGAATTCTTTTCATTGTTACTGGATGTTTACATTGTCGCAGAATGTGGTGACAATGGATTCTCCCGGACGGGAATATTCATAATCATTGTTCATCACTACCTTGTTGTCATGGAAGTCTATTCCATTCACGCAGCAGAGGTTTAGAATCCTCGGATCAAAGGTGTCGAATGTGTTTTCCTCAACAGTGATGTTGCTGTGGAAACGGCTGTTTTCCTTTTCCGGGATTCCGCTTCCGACCGCTATGCAGGCCGGACCCCAGGACCGGCAGCCGTACAGGCAGTTCTTGAAGGTGTTGTTCCTGATGGTGACATTCTTTACCCCAGACTGTTCGAACCAGTAGTTTCCGTCTCCTTCGAAGAGAATAGCCGTGCCCGGGGTGTGGAAGGTATTTTCTTCTATCACCACCGGTCCTTTGGATCCGATAAGAAGTCCTCGTGCACGGTTGTTTCCGATGTAGCATCCTTTGATGAGAACATCTGCAGTGTTGGCATCTGCATCCGCCAGCACATCCTTTTCCTGAAAAAGGTCCGGGATATTTCTGTCGAACGTAACCAGCGAGAGTTCGTTGTTGTATTCAAGCACATCTTTGACAGTCAGAGTGTCGTAGGTCATCATTGTGTCGTGGCTGACCAGTTCCATTCTCATGCCGGGGCGTGCAAAATCCACTTCATAGTTTGACCAGAGGACAAGCTGATTTTCTGAAGCCTTGTTTCGAGCCACGGCATACCATCCATGGATGTTGGTCGCATCGTCAATCTGATTCATGAATGTACAGTCAGTCATCCTTATGTACCCTTTGCAGTTGATGAAATGAGTTGCATCAGCCGCTATGCTGACGATTCTGTCCTTGCCCGGCGAGGGGACGACTTCAACTTTGTCCAGCAGCAGATCGTTTGATCTTTCGGCTATCACTCCCATTCCTCCGCAATGCCATATTCCTACATTTTCCATCGTGAATCCATCGACTCCGTCGAGGGTGAATCCGGGATTGAGCCTTTCTGTGACTCCGAACACAAGGATGTTGCCTGCAGTGGCATTGAAATCATTGATCCAGCATTTGTAGTTGCCGTTAGGAAGAGCTTCCGCACGGCATCCGTCCTTACCGATCCAGTAGTCATGGACATAATGGGCCACTTCTTTTTTCTGCGAGTCGAATTCAAGAAGGTGGCTGTACGGATAGAGCGTACCTTCGGTATCTTTGAATCTCAGCATGCCGGCAGGAAGATCGATGACGTAGTCATCAGGAAAGCTGATTTCGGCCCATCCATCTCCGACGGCGACGATCTTTCCTTCTGATGTGAAGGTTCTGGTGTAGTCGATGTTGAGGTCCTTGATGGCAATGTTACGGGAGTTCTCTATGTAGAATGGTGAGACGAAGCCGGTGAAAAGAAGCTCTGTCCCGTTCCCTTCTATGGTAAGTCCGTCAATCCCTTCAAGATCGAATGCAATTCTCTTGCTGCCAGGTGCATTGTTGCTGATGAAGAGAAATTTCTCGAAGCAGAAATCCTTCTTGACTGGCAGTGTTCCTCCAGGAAGGACAAGGGTGGAGTTCCTTGAACCTTTGCATGCTTCGAGAGCAGCTCTGATTGCCGGACCGGCATCGTTCTGAAGCATTTCATCGGTGAGATAGTCCTTGAGGAATATGGTTTTTGAACTCCTCTTGTCACATGATGTGGCAACAGAAGCCAGAACACAAAGAAAAATCAAAGCCTTTTTCATGATCAGAAGTCCATTTCGAAAATAAGAGAAACATAATTCCTGTCGAGTCCCGTGACACCTTCAGCCTCAAGATTCTTCCAGAAATTCCGTGCATAGCGGACACCGACAGTCGTGTCATATGGATTCCAAAGGAATTTTCCGAGCACGGCCGTGAGGTCTGCTCCTGCGCTCATCAATGTTTCTTGTCTGAAGCCATTCACATTGAGGTTGAGGTCCTTGATGGTACCGTAGGTGTTGTGGGAAATGTCACAGAACGGTGTGATGATGAAGTTCCTGATGTAGGCGACCGGGCAAAGGAATGACCAGTCCACAGCGCCGAACGGAATTGCATAGTCGGCAGTGAAGGAAGCGATGGTCCTGTAGTTTCTGTTGAGGAAGCTGGACAGGGATGAAGATGCAAATCCTCTCGGAGCGGAAGAAAGAGTGAGACTTGGAAGACTGTACTCTGCCTTGCCCATGGCTTTTTCAAGGCTTGCCGTAAGTTTTAGCCCCTGGAATGGACCCAGACCAGGAAGATATCCATAGGTGTAGAGATAAGCTGCATCCTTGTAGGCTGCGGCATGTCCGGGATGTGTCCTCAAGCCTGCTTCAGCACCTATTCCAAGGCTAGGATAGACCTGTGACTCCGTCTTTCCTCTTGTGATGTAGCCTCTGACTGAAAGCTGCAGGGTGTTCATGAATGAGCAGTCTCCGGATCCGAGAGTCCCGACCTGTCTGTACTTGCCTTCTTCTCCCTCCTTGGTCGGTTCTTCGTATTTCAGGACATACACAAGGTCATCATACCTGTCGTTGCTGACCGTCCATTTCGCCTGCGGGATGAGTCCTTTTGAAATTCCTCCGGAAGAGAAATTCAGCGGGACATAGACTTTCAGGCTTCCGTTGACACTTACCGTGTTCCTGTATAGATAGCCTTTTGAATAATATTTTTTCTCTCCGTCCTTTTCAGCCAGGATCCTCTGTACCATCATCCTGTCCCTGTCGCCTGCATCAAGGTTCATCTCGAATGCAGGATACCATCCTGTGTAGGTGTACTTGAGATGCAGGGCATTCTTCCACTTTTCTGTGTCGTATTGATTCCTGTGATGGTTGAAGCCGATCATTCCGTAACCGGTGCTGAACAGATTCTGAAAGTAGGCACATGCTCCAATCGACGCAATCTCATTGATTTCATCGACACTGATGTTCATGACGTCGTCATAGTCCACGAAAACAGGTGCCCATGAGTGTATGTGCGGAAGCCTGACCTTCGAGTACCTTTTCGGTTCGGAGAACAGTGAATCTGAATCTTGAACGTCCGGCATCAGTCTTCCTTCGGCGAGGATTCGTTCCTGTTCCGCCAACTTGTCTGCCACCGGGTAGCGGTGGACATCAGACAGACTTGCTTCCTTCATCGGGAGGTCCTTCACTGCAGTGGAATAGATCATGTATCCTTCCTTGTAGTTTTCGGGATTGGAATCTGTAGCGAGTGCTGTGTAGAAGAGGGTGTCAGCTGCGGCATTGAACCGAGGATTGCTGATTCCGTATCTTGTCGAAGTCATCTGCGAGAAACTTTTTCCATCTGCTTCCAGACAGTACATTTCGTTGACTCCGTTCTTGTCCGAGATGAATGTCACACTGTGCCTTTCCGGCCAGGTTCCAAGGTCTGTGATGCTGACAGGAACCGGAGAGGCAAGAGTTTTCATGGATGCCTTTCCTGAACTGTCCTTGCCCGTAAGTTCATAGATTCCAGTTCCATTGTCTGAAAGCGCCGAGAAGAACAGTCTGTCTCCGATCCAGACTGATTCCAGTGGCTGAAAACCATCCGGGAGGGGGTAGGATTCGGTTATTTCTCCGCTGAGTGCATCGATGAGATTGATGTTGAAGTTTCCTCTGAGAGCATATTCACTGACGCTCAGGACTTTTCCGTCAGGGGACGGAATCGGGTTGAAGTATCTGTGTCCTGCTGCAAGGGTGTGGATTTTCGAGGGTTCGTCAGTGCTGATGAACCGGATGTCGGATTCGCCCTTGAGGCTCCATCTTCTGTCTCCGATGATTTCAGACCAGTAGATTCTTCCTGATGTGGAATCATGCTGGAGAGTGCTGATGTTGCCGCTGAAGGAGCGGATTCTTTCTTCCTGTCCGGACGGACTGATTCTTGTCAGGCTTCCTGCCGCATCGAGGCTGCTCTTTCTGGCGAACATTGTTCCGTCTTCCGTGACTGTCATGTCTGAATAGACGGTGTGGTAGCGTGGCCTTGCGGTCACCTGTTCCATCGGCATGAATGGCGCCCTTGCGAGGGCTTCTTCTGTCCAGATGTCATGGAAGCCTTCCTCTATTGTCCTGAATGCTTGTCTGAACTTCATTCCGGACGCTTTTCTGACAGTGTGCTGCAGGTCACAGATCCTCAGGTTTTTTGCAGAATGGAAATAGTCTTTCATGAAAGCAGGATCGTTGAAGAAGACTCTTGAGCCGGCAACGACCATGTAGCCACCCTTGTAGTAGTCCGGAGTGAACTTGTTAAGCGAGGAAGTGGTCCATTTCCAGTAGTCTCTCCAATCTCCGTTGTCAAAGGACGGCATCATGTAGCCCAGAAAATAGGCCTGCCTGCCTCGTCCGGATTGAGAGAGAGCGGTCTCTGTTGCGACTGCGTCACCTTCCAGAAGAGCAGGTCCAGGGAACACTGCCGACAGCAGTCCGGTCAGAGACTGCCCCGAGAAGATCTTGAAGAGGGTGAAAAGAAATCCGTCTCCTGTGAACTGCATCTGTGCTGCATGTCTTCCTTCATGCAGGGCGAGATCTTTCACCCATGGCGTGGCTGTCGGCTCGAAAGGGTCTGCCATGGTGTAGATGTCCATCCTCTTCGGAGCCCAGACAACGGAAGCGTTTGCAACTGCCTGATACGGATGAAGGACGACAGGCATCCTTGCCTTGAACTTCTGGTTGATGAGATAGCCTGATGACCATTCCAGCTGGGGGCGGGCTTTCTCCAGTTCCAATCCATAGACTCTGGCCAGAGAGTCCAGAGGTCCGGGATAGACTATCTTGAAGTTAGGAGTGACGATCTTGTGCCACCTTGCAGATGCCGGTTCGTCTCCTGTGACTGAAAACTGTGCGTGTGCAATGCTGCAGACCAGTGTCATGGTGAGCACAGCCAATGTTTTGGAGATAAATGATTTCATTGTCGATATCTTCATGTCTGCAAAGGTAATCAAATAGGTTTTACCATACTTTCATACGTGCCATATTTTAAGTAAATTTGTAGGAATACATTCTTGAAATGATGAAAAGATTTGTCAGATATTTCTTGACCATGCTGATGCTGCTTTCTGTTTTCGGATGCGGCAGCCAGAATGGAAAAAAGGTCGTGGAAAACACCTTTCAGCCAAGGAAGTTTCCTTCTGCACCGAAGGTGCCTTCGATTGTCACAGATCCGCGCGAGGCTTCTGAATATGTCATTTCCAACTTCTGGAACGAGTTTCTGGATCCGGAGAAGATCTTTCCCTGCGATTCGGCCATGGTCAACGGAGTCAGGAACACTGATGTCGAGAGTGCCATCGGGATGTATGTGACTCTTCTTGAGAACGGCTGCACGAAGGACTTTGCACGCAAGTCCATTCTCTCATTCTTCGACATGATCGAGAAGTTCCAGGCTGCCGACACGACGTCGAACATGTATTCCTACATGGAAAAGACCGTTACAAGGTACCTTTATGATCCGAATTCACCGGTCCGTGATGAAGACATCTATCAGCCTTTCGTGTCAAGACTTTCTACATCTCCCTTTACTTCGGAGGACATGAAGTGGGCATACTCCCACGATGCGGAGATGTGTTCTCTGAACAGTTTCGGCACCCCTGCCGCTGATTTTTCTTTCACTGACCTTTCGGGGAAGAGACACACTCTTTATGGAATAGATGCCGACTATCTGCTGCTGTTCTTCTCGAATCCAGGATGTCCTGCTTGCAAGGAGATTGTTGATCAGCTCTGCGCCGACGAGAAGGTTGGAAGAATGATTTCCTCCGGAATCCTGGCCGTAGTCAACATCTACATCGACATGGAACTGGACAAGTGGAGGGAGTATGCTTCGACTTACCCGAAAGAGTGGTTCAGCGGCTACGACCACACTTACAGCATCCGTACCGATGTGACTTACAATGTCAGAGCCATTCCTTCCCTCTATCTTCTCGATTCAGAGAAGAAGGTCATCATGAAGGATGCTCCTCAGGAGAAGGTGATAGCCTTCCTCGACCATATTCAGCAACCGGAAAAATAAACAAAGAACCAGATATGAAGATTGAAAAGGAACTTTGGGGCACGTCCCCTTGTGGCAAGGAAATATTCCTTTACACCATCACGAATGAAAGCGGTGCTTTCGTGCGTCTGTCAAGTGTCGGTGCCGGTATCGTGAGCATTGCTGTTCCGGACAGAGACGGCAAGCTTGCTGATGTGGTTCTCGGCTACCCTGAACCACTGTCTTATTTCGCTGATGGTCCATGTGCCGGAAAATGTCCCGGACGTTTCGCGAACAGGATTGCCTCCGGAAAGTTCACTCTCGACGGTGTCGAGTACACTCTGCCTGTGAACAATGGTCCGAATCATCTTCATGGCGGTCCCGACGGCTTTCAGAACCAGGTCTGGGAAAGCCGCATCGAAGGCAATGCTGTCGAGTTCCAGTATTTCTCGGAAGATGGTGAAGCCGGCTATCCTGGCAACCTGAAGGTCGTTGCCCACTATGAGTGGAGTGATGACAATGCACTCAAGCTTACCTTTACGGCGCAGAGCGACGCCAGGACGGTAGTCAATCTTACCAACCATGCCTACTTCAATCTGAATGGTGAAGGCAACGGCAGCATCCTGGACCATGAAATGAAACTTAATGCTTCAGTCTATCTCCCGACAGACGAGACCCTCATTCCTCTCGGAGAACCTGATCCTGTGGCAGGCACACCGATGGATTTCCTGGAGTTCCACACGCTTGGGGAAAGAATCAAGGAAGACTTCCCTGCACTGAACTATGGCAAGGGCTACGACAACTGTTTCATGATCGATGGCTATGAGCCTGGCCAGCTGCAGGCTGCTGCCAAGCTTTACTCTGCCCAGAGCGGTCGTCAGCTTGAGGTCTTTACAACTCAGCCTGCCGTCCAGGTCTATACCGGCAACTGGCTTGCAGGATGTCCTGTTGCAAAGTGTGGCCGAAGCTATTTCGACTACGATGGTGTTGCCATCGAATGTCAGCATTGTCCGGACTCTCCGAACAAGCCTGACTACCCTTCAACAGTCCTTGAGGCAGGCGAGGTTTTCCAGGAAGCGATAATCTGGGCATTCACAACAAGATAATCTTCTGCCGATGAAACAGTATCTTGACATACTCCGAGAAATAGTCGACAATGGTGCCGTCAGAACCGACCGCACCGGTGTCGGTACCAAGAGCATCTTCGGGACCCAGAGCCGCTATGACTTGAGCAAGGGATTTCCTCTTCTCACGACCAAGAAGGTCTTCACCCGCGGAATCATTGAAGAACTTCTCTGGTTCCTTTCCGGGGACACCAACAAGAAGACCCTCCAGGAAAAGAATGTACACATCTGGGATTCATGGGGAGACGACGAGACAGGAGAACTCGGTCCGGTCTATGGACATCAGTGGCGTGCATGGGATGACTACAAAGGAGGTCATGTGGACCAGATCGCCCAGGCGGTGGATCTCATAAAGAACCATCCTGATTCACGCCGTATCCTTGTCAATGCATGGAACGTGGCTCAGGTTGACCAGATGGCACTGCCTCCGTGTCACTGCCTTTTCCAGTTCTATGTCGCTGACGGGAAACTGTCTTGTCAGCTCTATCAGAGAAGCGCAGATGTCTTCCTTGGGGTACCGTTCAACATCGCATCCTATGCCCTCCTCACGATGATGATGGCTCAGGTCTGCGACCTTCAGCCCGGAACCTTCATCCACACCACGGGCGACACCCATCTCTACCTCAACCACATGGAGCAGGCCCGGCTGCAGCTGAGCCGTGAACCGAGGACCCTTCCTGTCATGAAGATCAATCCAGACGTCAAGGACATCTTCTCTTTCAAGTGCGAGGACTTTGTCCTTGAAGGTTATGACCCTTATCCGGCAATCAAGGCGCCAGTCGCCGTCTAGAATCTTTGAATATGGAAAAATGCATGATTGTGGCGATTGCCGACAACAGAGCCATCGGCAAGTCCAACGCCCTTCTCTGGCACATCGCCGAGGACATGAAGTATTTCAGGCAGACAACCACAGGCTGTCCTGTCGTCATGGGCTACATGACCTTCCTTTCGATTGGAGGGAAACCGCTGCCCAAGAGAGACAATGTTGTGATTTCCATCTTTCCATGGCCAGACAAGCCAGATGGAGTGAAGGTAGCTGAAAGCCTCACGGAGGCATATTCGATCATCGAGAAGGACCATGCAGGTGAAGAAGGACGAATCTTCGTGATGGGTGGCGGTGAGACCTATCGTCAGGCGCTTCCTACAGCTGACAAGCTCTACATAACCCATGTCCATGCCACGATAGAGGATGCCGACACTTTCTTTCCTGTAATCGATCCTTTGATCTGGGAAGTAGAATCCACCACCCCTGTCGCCATCGATCCTGAGACGGGTTATGGTTATGAATTCACAATCTACCGCCGCAGGTAGCCGAAAGACAGGTTTACGGATGGAGAAGAGAGATCATTTCGGCAGCAGGGCGGCAGTCATAATGGCCATGGCAGGATCAGCCATCGGCCTTGGCAACATCTGGAGGTTCCCGTACATGGCCGGTCAGTATGGTGGAGCCGCGTTCATCCTTATCTATATCCTGTGTTCTTTCGTGCTGGCTCTCCCAATCTTCCTTTCCGAAGGGCTGATCGGCCGAAAGACCCATTCCAATGCTATCGGAGCAATGAATGCATTGGCTCCGAAATCCGGATGGACAATCCTTGGCTATCTGTCTGTCATCACTCCGACCATCATTGTCTCCTACTATTCCATCGTCGGAGGTTGGTCAGTCGAGTACTTCCTTAAATCCTTCTCTCTGAATTTTGGAGAATTCAATCCGGAAGGCTGGGGTGTCCTTGCATTCAGCACGGTTTTCCTTGCTGTTTCCTGTCTGATCGTTGCCCTTGGAGTAAAGGATGGCATCGAAAAGTTCAGCAAGATATCGATACCTCTCCTGTTCATTCTGATTGTAGTGATTCTGGCCTATTCATTGACCCTTCCGGGCGCTTCCCAAGGTGTTGACTATCTTCTCAAGCCTGACTTCAGCAAGATCAGCGCAAAGTCGTTTGCCTTTGCACTTGGACAGAGTTTCTACTCTCTGTCGCTTGGAATGGGAATAATAATAACCTACTCATCCTACATCAGCAAGGATGAAAATCTTCTCATCTCAGGTGCCGGAACAGCTCTTTCAGACCTCCTGTTTGCCATTCTTGCCGGTTTCGCCATCATCCCGGCTGTCTTTTCTGCCGGAATAGAGCCAAGCGCAGGCCCCGGACTCATCTTCCAGACACTTCCTTTCGTCTTCGGAAAGATGGGCACGGCACATGCATGGGTCGGGGTCGCAATCTCTTCACTTTTCTTCATCACGGTCACGGTTGCTGCAATGACTTCTGCAATTTCCCTTCTTGAAGTCGGAGTGGCCTATCTGGTTGAGGAAAAGCATCTCAGGAGGGGATGGGCATGTCTTGTCGTATTCCTCATTGTCTGGCTTCTGGGCCTTGTGAGTGTCTTCTCAAGCGAGATGTTCGGCAGAATAGATGCCATGTCCTCCAATTTCCTGCTTACTGCCGGTGCATTGATGGCAGTCCTCTTCGTAGGATGGAAGATGGATGAGAATGATGTCCGTGAAGAGATCACGAACGGTGGCAGGGTCAACACAGGAACATTCAAGATACTGTATTTCATCATACGTTACATTGCACCGGTTGCTGTGCTTGTGATCTTCGTGTCCAATTTCGTTCTATGAACCAGGAAAGAGAGAATTTCGGCAGCAGGGCTGCCGTGATCATGGCCATGGCTGGCTCAGCCATCGGTCTCGGCAACATCTGGAGGTTTCCGTATGTCGTCGGTGAATATGGCGGTGCGGCCTTCATTCTTGCCTTCATCGTCTGCTGCTGTTTCATCTCCATACCGATCTTGCTTTCTGAAGCAGTCATAGGCAGAAGAACCCATCAGAACACTTTTGGGGCCATGAGGACTCTTGCACCTGATTCAGGATGGAAATGGATCGGGTTGCTGACAGTCATCACTCCGATCATAATTGTTTCCTATTACAGTGTAGTGGG
>R14__coassemble_1350_pt1 | contig 12466 bp, 9 predicted proteins | sample R14__metabat2_high_PE_037 | metagenome-assembled genome bin R14
GTCCTCGAAAGGGACGACCTCGTCCACCAGGCCGATGGTCTTGGCAGCAGAAGCACTGACAGAGTCCTTCTCGACGCCCAGGACAGTCTGGGCAAACCCTCTCCTCTTGAGGTCGAGGGCCATCGAGCCTCCAATGAGGCCAAGTCCAATGACACCGACTACCATGGCTGAAGAATTCTGTCGATTGCCTTTTCAATCTTTCCGAGAGCTTCCTCCATCACCTCGGGCTTCGCGCAGAGAGACGCCCTGATGTAGTTCTCTCCATTCTTTCCGAATATGAATCCAGGAGTGATGAACACTCCCGCTTCGTGGAGTATGCGTTCGGAAAGCGCCTCGCCGGCAGTCATGCCGTCACACGCATATTTCTCGGGCACGCGCCCCCAGAGGAAAAGTCCCGCAGTGTCAGGATTGTACCTTGCCCCGAGCCGGTCGAAGATCCTTCCGGCCGCAAGGCGTCTCCTGGAATATTCAGCATTCAGCGCTTCGAACCACTCCGGTCCTTCAGCAAGCGCACCGACAGCGGCAAGCTGCAGAGCCTTGAACATTCCGGAATCCATCTGGCTCTTGACCTTCAGGACCTCCGAGATGAGTTCCGGAGAACCGCATACCATGCCGATACGCCATCCGCTCATGTTGTGCGCCTTGCTCAGCGAGTTCAGCTCAAGACAGCACTCTTCTGCACCCTTTGCAGCAAGCATCGACACCGGCTTGTCAGTCAGGATGAATGAATATGGATTGTCGTTGACCAGGAGAATCCTGTGCTTCAAGGCAAAATCCACCAGGCGCTGGTAGAGTTCAGGCGTGGCCTTCGCTCCGGTCGGCATGTTGGGATAGTTCACCCACATTATCTTGACTCCTTCAAGATCCATCGCCTCGAGAGCATCGAAGTCCGGCCAGAATCCGTTCTCCTCCTTGAGGTCATAGGTAAGGACCTCGGCCTCGACCAGGTTGGATGCGGAAGTGTAGGTAGGATAGCCCGGGTCCGGGACAAGGACCTTGTCCCCTGGATTGACATAAGCCATGGAAATCAGCAGGATACCCTCCTTCGATCCGACAAGAGGCTGGATGCCGCCGTTCGGATTGAGAGTGACTCCGTAGTACCGTGAGTACCAGTCTGCGATTGCCTGTCTGAAGGCAGGCAGGCCCTTGTAGTTCTGATAGGCATGATTGCCCGGTGTGCGGGCCGTTTCGACAAGGGCGTCGATCGCGCCTTGAGGCGGCATGCCGTCAGGGGCTCCTATGCCAAGGTTGATCAGTCTGTCTCCGCTCTCCTTGAGCCTGGCATTGACTGCATCAAGGTCTTTCTGCTTGCGGGAGAAATAGTATTCCTGGACCCCGCTGGTCCTTCTTGCAGGCTTGATTATCATCACTGTGCTGATTTATATTCACCCAAAATGTTCAGATCCGCCATCAGCGGCCTTACGGCCTTGAGAGCCTGGCGGTAGCGCTCGTATGTCGCGAACTTGATGTCCACATAGAAGAAGTACTGCCATTCCTGTCCGGGAATCGGAAGGGACTGGATCCTTGTGAGATTCATGTCGTAGAATGACATGATTGTCAGGATCTGCGCCAGAGAGCCCGGCTTGTGCGGCAGGGTGAAGCAGAGGCTGGCCTTGTCGATGTCCCTGCGCGGAACGGTGATCGAGTCATCCAGGATGAGGAATCTAGTGAAGTTCTGCTTGTATGTCTCAATGCTCGGAGCAAGGATCTCAAGCCCGTTCTGTTCGGCGGCCAGGACAGAGGCGACAGCGCCGACTCCCTTCACACCCTCTCGAGCGATGTCGATGGCAGCCTTCGCCGTGTCTTCATATTCAGTCATCGTGACCCATGGGCAGCTGGTCTCGAAGAACTTTCTAGTCTGGTTGATGGCCATGTAGTGGGTCTTCACCAGCCGTATGTCCTCGAGTTTCTGTCCGGGGAGAGCCATGAGATTCTGGACGATGCGGATATAGACCTCGCCCTTGATACGGAAAGGGTTCGACCTCAGGAGCTCGAAGTTGGGGATGAGACCGCCTGAGATCGTGTTTTCGATTGCCATGGCCGCAGCTGTTGCCCTGCCTTCATGCATGGCCTTGAAGAGGCTCTCAAAAGTAGGGCATTCGAGGATTTCGATCTCCTCTCCCCTGCTTTTGTAGAACTCCCTGGAGGCCTGCTCATGGAAGCATCCGCGATAACCTTGAATCGCAACCTTTGTCATCTTGTCAAGTTCGTTTCATAAAAAAAGCCGCCCGATTTCCACCGGACAGCCTCATGTTCAATTTCCTTCTGATGAAAGCACCAAAGTCCGGTCCGCTACTGTATCTGGTAGAGGAAATAATAACCGAAGAAATAAAATCGTGCGCTCATCATAACGGGTGCAAATATAGGAATTTTTCGGAAATACAACACTAGACTGTCATAATTTCCTTTTCCTTTGCAGAAACGAGGGCATCCACAGCCTTGATCTTTGCATCCGTAACCTTCTGGATCTCGTCCTCTCCTTCCTTGCGTACATCCTCTGAGAAATCACCTGCCTTCTCAGCCTTCTTCAAGGAATCGACGCCGTCGCGACGGCTGTTCCTGACAGCCACCTTGGCATTCTCGCCGGCAGCCTTCGCCTTCTTGATGAGGTCCTTTCGTCTTTCCTCTGTAAGAGGAGGAATAGGGCAGCGTACAACTTCGCCGTTGTTCTGAGGAGTGAAGCCGAGGTTGGCATTGATGATGGCCTTCTCGATTGCTCCGATGAGGCTTCTTTCCCAAGGCTGGATGGCGATGGTCCTCGCATCAGGGACTGTTATGGATGCAACCTGCGGAATCGGAGTCTCGGTTCCGTAGTAGTTGACCATTACATTGTTGAGGATGGCAGGATTGGCCTTTCCCACCCTGTAGGTCTTGAGATCTTCCTCAAGGAATGCCACCGTGGCGTCCATCTTTGACGAAGCACCGCTCACGATTTCTTTTGCCTTGTCTGTAAGCATAGTGTTGTTATTTGGTTTATTGATTTTCCGGGATTGTCAGGATATTCATTTATGCACCAGAGTGCCGACCTTCTCCCCGCGGATGAGTTTCTGGAGGTTGCCCTCACCGTCGATGTCGAAGACTATGATAGGCATGTTGCCGTCATTGCAGAGGGCATAGGCCGTCTGGTCAAGGACTCTGAGATGTTTTGCCATGGCCTCGTCGAACGTGATCTCATCATACTTCACTGCTGAAGGATCCTTCTCCGGATCGGCTGTATAGACTCCATCGACACGAGTACCCTTCAGAACCACGTCCGCCTGAATCTCAAGTGCCCTGAGGGCCGCACCGGAATCCGTCGTGAAGAATGGGTTGCCTGTGCCTCCGCAGATGAGAGCCACACCGCCTTCCTCAAGCACCTTCACGGCATTGTCACGGTTGTAATAGCGGACGAGGGGCTCCATCGGTGTTGCGGAGAAGACCTCGGCGTTGACACCTTCATCCTTTATGAACTGGCTGAGAGCCAGGGAATTGATGACAGTGGCAAGCATGCCCATCCTGTCTCCTTCTACACGGTCGAAACCCTTGTCAAGGCCCTGGAGACCCCTGAAGATGTTGCCTCCACCGTTCACTATTGCAATCTGCAGCCCCGCCTTGGCAGCTGCAGCCACTTCCTTTGAATATTTTCTGAGACATTCCGGATCGAGACCCTTTCCGGTCGGTCCGCCCAAGCTTTCACCGCTGAGTTTCAGAAGCACTCTCCTGTACATTTTCGTGTCGTTATTTATATCAGAGGCAAATTTAGGAAAATTCTGGTAAATGAGGAAATCCATGCCACCTAAAGAGTTCTGACTCAGCATCATCCCAATCATCGGTCAGTGCGAAGACACCAACCGACAACGCAGAAGAGCTTGATTATCAGAATATTCTGCGCCACAGGCAACATTTTTCAAAAAAAGCGTATCTTTGCGGCCGCGAACCTCAGCCGCGTTCTGACACAATAAGGATCCGTGCGTATAAATGGTGTGCCGTAAGAAAAGTGGTATAGCCGACCCGTACGTACTGACAGTCGTCTTTCCCCTTATTGTTTAATTATCAAATACTCATAGAACTACTGATGAGAAGACAACAGTTTCTCTGCGTGTGGCTTGCCCTCACGCTGGGATTTGGGTGCGGAGTGGATTCCGGTGCCCAGAAAAGACTGACCCTGCAGCAGATGTACGATCTTGCAGACAGTCTCAATTCAAGTATCAAGGCATCCGATTTCGGTGTTGCAGAAGCCCAGGCCGGAGTGGATGTCGCAAGAAACGCCCTGCTTCCTTCGATCCAGGCATCAGCATCAGTCGGACTGAACGGATTCGGCTACAGCATGGACCGGAATTTTTCAAATGCAGTTGACGAAAAGCTTCCTATCTTCGGCAACAACCTTGCTGTCCAGATCAGCCAGGTCATCTTCACCGGAGGAGCGATCAAGAACGGCATCGAAGCAGCCAGAATCGGCTCCAGCCTTGCAGAGATACAGGCATCGACCAACAGGAACGAAGTCCGTTACCTGATAGCAGGGACATGCCTTGAGATTGCGAAGCTCGAGAATCAGCTGAAGGTTCTGGATTCCAACATCGAACTGACAGGGAGAGTGCTCGGGCAGATCAGGGACCGCTACGATGAAGGAACTGCCCTGAAGAGCGACATCACCCGCTACGAACTTCTGCAGCAGGACCTTTCCCTGAGCAAGATCAACCTCGAAAGTGCCCGAAGGATAATGATGGAGAAACTCGCAGTAGCCCTGGGGCTGGAAGAAGGTGAAACGGTGGAGCCAATGATGGACATTGACATGGACACCCCGGTCGCCGACGCAGCCATCTGGCAGAACACGGCAGAAGAATCCTCGACCGCCATCAAAGGCGCAGACCTCGCAAGACAGATGAAATCAGCGGAGCTGAACATAACCAAGGCAGAGAGACTGCCATCAATCGCACTTTATGCCGGCGACACCTTCAACGGGCCTGACGTCACGACATTCATCTCCGGAAAGATGGCAGGCTATGGCCGCCTGGACAAGAACTTCAACTTCGCGACAGTCGGTGTAGGAATATCCTACAACATCGACAATCTCTACAAAAGCGGCAGGAAAATCCGGAAAAGCGAAGCTGCCCTGAGCAAGGCATGCCGGGACCTCGATGCGGCAAGGCAGGGAATCGGGCTGGCCGTCAATGCAGCATGCATCGAATACAACAACTCATTCGAGCAAGTGAAGATCCGGGAGAAAGCCCTGGAACTCGCACTCGAGAACTATGACCTGGTGGATTCACGTTACAACAACGGCCTGGCCACGATGACAGACCTTCTGGATGCTTCGAATCAGAGACTCCAGTCCCAGATCGAGGAAATCAATTCAAGAATCGACCTCCTCGCGAACTATTACAAACTTCTCTACATCTCCGGAACAATCTAAAAACGAAACGAAATGAACAAGTCAGCAAAAAAGATACTGGTCAACACAATAGTAGTGCTCCTCATCATCGGAGGCCTCTCATGGATTGCCTCGACATTCATCCACTTCAGCGGGCAGTGGACTGAGAACGCCCAGATCCGCAGAGACATGGTCACAATGTCCTCAAGAGTGCAGGGTTTCATCAAGGAAATCCGGTTCACAGGATTCCAGCAGGTCCATGCAGGTGACACTCTGGTCATCATCGATGACGCAGAGTACCGGCTCCGCGTCGCCCAGGCCACCGCAGACCTGGAGAACGCCATGGCAGGACACAAGGCCATGGGGACTTCCATTTCTGCCACCAGCAACAACCTGAACGTCTCCGATGCCGCGCTCGAGGAAGTCAGGATCCAGTATGCAAATGCAGAGAGAGACTACCTGAGATTCACAGAACTTCTCGCCAAGGATGCAGTCACCAGGCAGCAGTATGACGGAGTGAAGACCCAGTACGAGGCGCTTAAAGCAAAGATGCAGACCATGGAGGCACAGAAACGCACCACCGCTCTTGTGAAGACAGAACAGCAGCAGAGACTCTCGCAGAGCGAAGGCGGAATAGAGATCTGCGAATCCGCCCTGGAAATTGCAAGAATCAACCTCGGCTACACAGTCATAACCGCAAAGTGTGACGGTTACGTCTCCGACAAGTTCATCCAGGAAGGTGAACTCGTGATGCCGGGGACCCCGCTCCTTTCGATCGTGAGCAGCGATTCTCCATGGGTGATTGCAAACTTCAGGGAGAAACAGATGTCCGGAATCACAGTCGGTGACAAGGTCGATGTGACCGTGGACGCTCTCAACGGCAAGAAGTTCAATGCAAAGGTGGAGGCAGTCGCAACCGCTACAGGTGCAGCGTTCTCCCCGATGGCTCCTGACAATTCGACCGGGAACTACGTCAAGGTGGAACAGAGGATTCCGGTCAAGATAACATTCACGGAAGACAATGACCCGAAGGAAATGGAACGTCTTGCTTCCGGCATGAGCGTCGAGTGTAAAGTCATCCGCTGATGGCCTGGGAAGGACAACCGCAGGGCAAGGCCCCGCTTCCGAACTTCCGCGACTGGGTGCCCGACTGGATGAGAGTAGGTCTCTACTTCTTCTTCCTGATAGGCTTCCAGTTCACGAACGGCATGTACTTCACCGCCTTTGAACATATGAAAGGCGGCATGTCACTGAGTCAGGCCGATGTCTCGATGATGGGTCAGACAGTGCTCATCGGCCTGAGTTTCTACTTTCCGCTTGCATTCCGGCTCAAGTTCAGGTTCGCGAACAAAAGGAATCTCTTCTACGCAGCCACGGTCCAGATCTTCTGCAACCTGATCTTTCCTCACCTCACCACGATGCCGGCCAGACTTCTCATCTGCTACATCGGAGGATTCTGCAGGCTCTACGGCACATTCGAATGTTTCTCGAACCTGCTTCCGAGAATCACACCGACCTACAATTACGGAGTCTTCCTCTCCGTCGTGTTCTTCATAGTGCTAGGCTGCATCAACGTGTTCGACTGGATTCAGATAAGGCTGGTCTATGCCTGGGGATGGCAGACACTGCACTTCGTCGCAATCGGCTATCTCATCCTCATCGACCTGCTGGTCATCTTCTGCATGCAGAGAGTCCGTGGCGTTCCGAAGATGCCGCTCTACGGAATCAACTGGATCGGGATGGCGACATGGAGCATCTTCATCCTCTCCCTGATCTATGTCTTCTGCTATGGCGAGCAGCTTGACTGGTTCGCTTCCGAAAAGATCCGCATCGCCTTGGGAATCTGCCTTCTGACTCTAGGCTATGGAATATGGGCGATGTTCAGCCTGCGTCATCCTTTCATCGACAAGGGGGCGTTCAGTCTCAGACATTTCGGAACGATACTGCTTGTTTTCCTGGCCCTGGACATACTTCTAAGTTCACAAACCGTTCTGCAGAACACCTTCTGCAGCGCCATAATGGGGATGGACTACATTGCCCTGTCGAACCTGAAATGGTTTGATTTCATCGGTCAGGGAATCGGAGCATACTTCTGCTATGTCGCCCTGACCAGATGGCACTGGAGAACAAGATGGATGACCCTCACAGGCTTCGCATGTATCATGGCGTACGAACTGCTGATGTACATCCTTGTCAGCGTCACGGTACCGACACGTGCTCTCGCACTGCCGCTGATTCTTTGCGGAATCGGCCATGTGACAATCTTCATCGTGCTGACTGTCTATGTACAGGCGAACTGCAACTTCACCTACTACTTCCAGATGATCTGCCTGCTTGGTTTCGTCAGGACTGGTGTAGGAGGGCCGATTGGAGACGCTCTGTTCGAAAGGAGCATGACAGCACTGATTCCTTACAACGGCCTGGTGATGACCATACGGGAACTCTATGGATTCGCGCTCCTTCTCGGCGTGGCGGCAGTCATCCTGATTCTATGCACCAAGTTCACGAGGAGCCTTCCTGGCGTGGCCCCGACGCTGAAGAGCATCTACAGGTCACTGAAAAGCAGTTCCGACACGATCCTCTTCGGAAAGAGAAGGGCTGCGCGTGAACACCTTGCCTAGTCCAGGAACACAGCGGAAAGCGGAGCATTTGCTCCGCGTACCTGGCAGATTCTGACACGGACAGGCCGGTCGATCTCGAACGTCACATAGACGCCGTCATGAAAATCCCGGACCATGTGGACGGGAGCGAGGATACGCTTTGTGTCAAGGTCGAAGATCTCGACTGCACTCCTGCGGTCATGGCTGTCCCAGTCCACGAAGTAGAGGGTAAGCCTGTACGGCTGCCCGGTACGGTAGCAGATGTCTGCAGTCATGGTCTGCATGCATGCTGCCGGATCCTGGGTGAAGATCGCTCCAAGGCTGCGGGATCCGTCACCTTCTCTGTCTGACTCAAGGGCCCGGGGGTCGGATTCCGTGTCACTCCAACTCCCGCAGGCCTGCTTCCCCAACATGATGCCGCTGCAGCCGGAAGGAAGCTTGATGCGGTCGGCGCCGGGACCGTCATAGCTGAAGAGAGCATAGCCCTTGCTGCCATAGACTTCCTTCCAGTTTCCTCCCGTGGAACGGTCCTCAGTGATTGAAGTGGCCGGAACGGGATATTCAATGACCTCCTCTGCGGAAGGGCTTGTGACCGCCTGTGAATATTCAAGGACCAGACTGTGGGCCCCTGCATCCAGAAGCGGCAGGACAGCATGGGTAGCAGTGGAACATTCGACGTCCACCGGCTTTCCGTCAAGCGTGACCTTGACTCCGTCGGTACCCATCAGAGGGATGCACAGACGGGCCCTTGTACCTGTCGGGACAATGAGGCTGCACTTCCCCTTCACAACATCCAGGGCAAAACTTGCCTTACCATGAGGTGTAGGGACGTCTCCAGAGACCATCGTCAGACCCGAAGTCAGATGAGGGCACACCATGAATGTCTCGAATCCGGGAGTCTCCGGCTTGATGCCAAGCACTTCTTCCGTGAGCCATTTCGCAACTCCGGCGCTCCATGGATGCGTGAAGCTGGTGTAGCCGCACTGGTTGTTGACAGGCGCATCATTGTCAGCCTTCTTGCAAAGATTCCACGAAGGGCGGAAAACCTCGAAGAAGGTAGTGGCTCCGTAGCGGACCTGGCCACCCCAGCAGTCGTCGATCGTGTTCATCGCTTCGGCATGGCGTCCGAGACGGGCCATCGCGTTCAGGACGAAATATTCATTGAACGGGGAATATGACACCCTCTGCAGACGATTGGAATAGACCTTGTTCCAGAGTGTACGGACCGGTTCCGCCAAGTCCTGTCCCATGCATGGCTGTCCAGGACAGGCTGTGGCATTGCAGTCATGTCCGATTTCAAATGCACCTGCGTTGACCGCATCTGAGGCAGAGAATATGTCAGCTCCGGAAATCCATGATGGATCGGACATCAGGCAGTCAAGATGGCACCTGGCGCTTTCCGAGTACCTTTCAGCAAGATCCTTGCGGCCGATGGATGCCATCGCCCCTGCAAACCTCTTCATGGTCTGGATCGTCAGCATCTTGTAGGCAAGGCGCGGTTCCTCACGGTCAGGGTTTTCGAAGCCGGCTCCAAGGCGCTCGTCCCAGCCATAGAATGACAGGGTAGGGGCATTGTCGAAATGGCCTTCAGCGACATCGAGCTTGTGGCATGCATTGTCGCACAGCCTGGTCAGAAGTTCTTCATCTGCAGTGTACTGGTAGTAATCGACCAGACTCTGGACCCAATAGAGAGGATAGCTCAGGATTCCATTCGACTGATCCGCGGTGTGAAGCAGGTTCTTCCTTACGAAGTCGTAGTTGCCGAAAGCCACGAGGGATGCAGCCTGGGAAGTGTGCGCATCTCCAGTCCATGAAAAACGGTCGCTGCGCTCCATGAGGATGGCCCCGAAATAGTCCTTCAGGAAATTCAGACGCACGGTATAGGCTGCCGTGTACCAGATACGGTCGAGTACAGGGTCATTGCTGTGGAAACTTCCCTCATAGTTGGCCGGCTTGGTCTGGCAGACAAGACGTATATTCTTGATTCTTATCGGCTTGTCGACTGACTTTACATGGATCCAGGCGTACCGTACCCCTTCATAGAGTTCCTTGTTGAGCTCCAGTCTCCAGGTGTTTCCATACTGCTTCGGAGCCAATGTCTTCCTTGGATTCTGAGAACCGGCATTGAAGACTGCCGGCTCGTTGAACTCGCTTATGCTGCATTCGACATCTGCCTGTCCGCCTGCGCCGAGCCTGGAATCACATTCAAATTCGAGCCATCCTGCATTGACCTGTCCGAAATCCAGCATGATGTCACACGGACCGGAGACGATGATTCCTCCCCTGCCGCCACGTGAAGAGGCATGCTTAGGAGAACTGAATGTGACGGACAGTGGTTTCAGGCAATAGATTTCCAGGTCATCGTCCGCACCCGTGGCCTTCCATCTGTACCCGACCAGAGGATCCGGGGAAGCACTTACCGTCCTGCCTGTGGGGCTGGCTTCAAGCGCCGGATATGGTTCATTCTTCAGCCTGGCTGCGCTCAGGACCTTGTCATTTCCGGCATCGGCCGGGAACTGTGCGACGGTGCAGATCAAAGCCGCCAGAATTGTCATAGATGCTCTTTTCATATCAGAACAATGCATTTGCTTTTCAATTTTCGGGAATATTCATAAAGTCCCGCATGGTCAGAACAGGCAAGTCAGGACCCAATCCCCACAGTCAGGCAGTTCCGGAAGGATGAGACATCCATCAGCCGTTACAGTCCCATCTCCGGCTGAAGATTCCTCACCGGTGCGAGGATTGAACCAGGAAAGGCTGACCTTTGCTTCCGGAGCCAGTCCGGCAAGGCACCCCGTACGGGAAGTCCTGCCATAGAAATAGACGACGGTCCTGTCTGCTGTCGATGCGCATGCCCATGCCACGCCCTCGGATGGACGGAAGGCAGAATCTCCCGAGAGTACAGGTGTCAGGTTCCACCAGTCGAACGACTCGAAATAATCACGCAGGTATCCCATCTGGACTGCACTGTCGTAGCCGACAGACACAGACCATGGAGCGTTCTTGTCCGCTACGGTGACAGAATCGACGCCATCAAAGGAAACGGAATTCATGTCATAGGTACTTTTATAGAGCCAGATGTCTGCAGCTCCGTAGCCATAGCCACAGAATCCTGTCAGGAAAGAGATCCATCCCTGCGCCCTGGACCCGAAGTCCTTTGTCCACAGGCCGCAGTAGCGTCCTTCGTAATTGACTGCAGGGTATTCGGAGGCCAGATAGTCCTCAGGCACAGCCCGCCATGGGGACTCGGTCAGAGACGGACTCCACTGGACGGCCCACCAGTCGTGTCCTGTCCTTTCTGCGACTTCCTCGGAAGCGAAGGCAGAGACTCCGCCTCCACTGATGTAATCCTTGTCTCCCCGGCATCCGTATCCGGTCACGGTAGTGAACCAAGTGCTCTCCTGGTGAGCCGAGAGAGGGTGGGAATATTCATCATACCTGTGAATGTACTCTGCGACCTTCACCCATGGATTGCAGGTATAGTCGTAGAATTTCTGGTCTCCGCGCTCGGAGTAGAAGTCGTTGTCCACTTCCTGGGCGAGGGTCCAGAGCACGGGATACGCTCCGAACCTCGCCACCCAATAGCGGGACATTGATTCCAGCTGTCTGTCCGAAAGTCCGGGATGCATCTGGTTTGCGAAGAAGAATTCGGCATTGGCGTGCACAAGGCCGGCATCCGCGATGTACTGATAGTACCTGTCCGCAAGCCTGAAACCTTCGATGTCCTTCTCATCCAGGCTTCCGTCAGCCAGATTGAAAGCAGCCCCGATCGGCTCGCTCTGATACACGGTGAAGCCCTGGGCGACCCTCTTGTCGATCAGATACTTGAAGTGCGAAAGAGCGCCAGATTCCCCGGCATGCGGTCCGGGTTCGTCGATCTCTTCAGTGTACATGCCCCAGTGAGTGTCTCCGAGATAGAAGAACGGGGTCCCGTCAGAGTATGTCATGTATTTCTTTCCTTTGCGGACAGTGACGAAGCCATGTCTGTAGATGTCCAGATTCCCTGAATATCTCCCACAACGGAAAGACCCTGACAATCCTGACAGGGACCGGTCTCCGGAGCAGGACGTGGTCCATGACCATTTTCCCGTTCCTGGAGGTGCGAAGCGTACCTTGACGGAGTTTCCTCCATCCCAGAAGGCTGGGACGATGAATGATTCGCCAGTCTTGCCGCTGGTGAAAGTCACGTCCATCACTTCATCCCATGCCACATCACCGGAAGCGGATTCGAAAGGAATTTCAATGACCCTCCACTGCTCGACGGCGACGGAGCACGAGGTCAGGAAGATTGCAAGAAGAAAAGCTGCGAAAGACGGAGGCTGCAGGTGTGTCGATGTCATGATTCCATGTGGTTTTGAGGTGCCGAGGGCAATCCTGTGCAGAAACTGCGCATAAAGATAATCAAAATTTCCCCTCGATGAAACATAGTGCCATAGGCACCAGAAGAGGGCAGCAGATAGACTGCTGAAGCAGGGTGCTCGAGGGGAACGCCCCTCGATGAAACATAGTGCCACAG
>R14__coassemble_1380_pt1 | contig 12336 bp, 10 predicted proteins | sample R14__metabat2_high_PE_037 | metagenome-assembled genome bin R14
GTTGGTCATTATGAATATCCCGAAACCGAAACCGCTCACCCTCTGGATGAAACTGGCGACAATGCTGGCAAAGAAGATGACTGCTATGACTGTACCATATTCCACAAGGCAAAGTTAGCAAAACATCTTATGAAACGAGCATCTTCTACTCGTAGCGAAGAGCCTCGATAGGATCCAGATTGGAAGCCTTCTTGGCAGGATACCATCCGAAGAACACTCCTGTGAGGGTACAGACGCCGAAGGCAAGGATTATGGTCCACACCTCTATATAGATCGGATAGTTCGCCACCACTTTGACAAGGTATGACGCCACGATTCCGAACAGGACCCCTATCACACCACCTGTGACACTGATGAGTATGGACTCTATGAGGAACTGGGAAAGAATGTCCCTGCTCCTGGCACCGATGCTCATCCTAAGGCCGATCTCCTTGGTTCTTTCAGTGACGGACACATACATGATGTTCATGATGCCGATACCGCCCACAACGAGGGAAATCCCTGCAACGGCTGCAAGAAGGATGGTCATCAGGTCGCTCGTTGACGTCATCATGGATGAAAGTTCCTGCTGTGACCGAATCTCGAAGTCGTCATCGTCGGAATCCTTGAGCTTATGGTTTCCCCTGAGGATCTCAGTGATCTGCTCGATGGCCTTGTCCGTGTAGTCTTCGCTGATTGCGGAACATGTGATTCCCTGGATGTATGAAATTGCGAGGATTCGCTTCTGGACAGAAGTATAAGGAGCGAAGACCAGATCATCCTGATCCATTCCCATGCTGTTGTAGCCCTTGCTTTCCAGCACTCCTATGATCCGGAACGGAATCGTTCCGAAGCGGATGACCTTGCCGACAGGATTTTCACCATCTGTGAAAAGATTGTCCACCACAGTCTTTCCAACGACACAGACCTTGGCGGCGGAATTTATGTCCTGTTCTGTAAACATCTCTCCATCGCCTACCTTGTAGCCTCGAATTGTAAGATAAGACTCCGTGACACCATAGACGGTCGTCGGAGTGTTGTTCGCTCCATAGACGGCCTGACCGGAAGAATTGACAGTCGGAGAAGCCTCTGCGACATAGTTGGCCTTCTCAATGATGTCATTGTAGTCCTTGACCTTCAGCGACTGCATGTCACTGGAACTCATCATGACTCCTCCCCTGCGGTCTCCTCCTGGCTGGACCATTATCATGTTTGAACCCATCTCGCTGATCTCCGACTGGATACTCCTCTTCGATCCCTGTCCGATGGCAAGCATGGTTATCACCGATCCCACACCGATTATGATTCCAAGCATCGTGAGGAACGCACGGAACTTGTTGTTGGAAATCGCCTTCAAGGCGATCTTGAAAAGATTCAGAAAATTCATCAGCCTAATCCTCCTGTCTTGGCAGAGCGTCAAGAGCCTCCTTGGCGCTCAGAACATTGTCATTCACTGTGTCAGATGTAACCTTCCCGTCCCTCAGGAAGATGTTCCTGCTGCTGTACTGGGCAATCTCGGGATTATGGGTCACGAAGATAATGGTCCTTCCTTCAGCATGAAGCCTCTGGAAAAGGACAAGAATCTCGAAGCTGGTCCTGGTGTCGAGGTTGCCGGTCGCTTCATCCGCAAGAATCACTGCCGGATTGTTGACAAGCGCCCTTGCAATCGCGACCCTCTGCATCTGTCCTCCGGACATCTGGTTGCTCTTGTGTTCAAGACGGTCAGCAAGTCCGACATCAGTCAGAGCCTTCACCGCCCTCTCACGTCTCTCAGAGGCAGAGACTGCAGAGTTGTACATCAACGGAAGCTCCACGTTCTCGACAGCAGTCGTCTTGGCCAGCAGGTTGTAGTTCTGGAATATGAATCCTATCTTGCGGTTGCGCAGAGATGCCCTCTCGTCCTTGCTCATGGTACGCACGGGTGTACCGTCAAGATAATATTCCCCGCTCGTAGGCTTGTCCAGGCATCCCAAAGTGTTCAGAAGAGTACTCTTGCCCGAACCGGAAGTGCCCATGATTGTCACGAACTCACCTTCATTGATCGTGAAGCTGACGCCCCTGAGCGCATGTACGACCTCCTCTCCGACAAGAAAATCACGACGGACATTCTCTACTCTGATGATCTCTCTCATCACTGCTTTCCTTTACTTTTTCCCACTTTTTCCACCGGGGCCGGAAGGCATGAAAGGACTCCTCTCAGCTTCCTTTTCCTTCACCGGAGCGACAGCTTCCTCACTCAGACCGACAGCGACAACCGCTCCGTCCTGAAGTCCATCCGTTATTTCCGTCAGGTCTGAACAGGCCACACCCGTCCCGACAGCAGTCTCGACAAGAGAGCTGCCTTCGCGGACCCAGACAGTCTTGCCCTGGGCGGCATCCAATGGCTTGACAGAATAGCCCATGCCTCCGACGACAGCCTCGTCCGGAGTGAACCTCAACGCCTTTGTCGGAACAGACAGAGCATTTTCCTTCTCTACCGTGAATATGCTGACATTGGCAGTGAGCCCCGGCTTGAGCTTAAGGTCAGGATTATAGGCAGTGATGACGACCTCATAGGTCACGACATTTGATGTGGTTGTCGCCTCGAGACGCACCTGCTGGACAGTTCCGGAAAAGACATCATCAGGGTAGGCATCGACTGTGAACTCAACTCTCTGGCCCTCAGAGACCTGCCCGATGTCAGCCTCATCGATGTCAGCAATCACCTGCATCTGGGTAAGGTCGGCGGCAATCGTGAAAAGGGTAGGAGTCTCGAACCCTGCAGCGACGGTCTGACCTTCCTCGACAGCCCGGCTGATGACGACTCCGTCAATCGGACTGGTTATCGTTGCATAGGAAAGATTTCTCTTGACCTTGACAAGCGAAGCCTGGCTCTTCTTGTAGGCATTCCTTGCAGTTTCATACTTGTACAGAGCCTCGTCATACTCCGAATCGCTCACAAGCTCCTTGTCATAGAGCGTCTTGGTCCTGTTGTAGTTCTTCTCCTGGTACTCGAATTCCGTCTTGGCGGTTGCCAGTTCGATGTTGGCCTGGTCAAGCTCAGCCTTGAGAGTGATCTTGTCCATCTCTGCGATGAGCTGACCGGCCTTGACCTCATCATTGTAATCGACATAGAGCTTGTCGACTATGCCTGAGACCTGAGTACCGACTTCGACTTCCGTTACAGGTTCAATCGTCCCGGTAGCAGTGACAGATGTGCTGAGGAAAGTTCTTTCAGCCTGTGCGGTCATGAGCATGATCTGGCCTTTATTCTTAGGCAAGGCCAGGATTGTGACTGCAGCAGCGATTGCAAGAATGGCAATGACTGCAATGATCTGATATGTCTTCTTCATGGAATATGTTTGATTTTTCTAAAGAGTTCTGCCTTGATAGATGTTCAGTATGTCGATGTTCATCAGAGCCGTGTACTTGGCAAGGACCACCGACTGCTTCGCTGAGAGATACTCGTTCTGTGCAGTGATGAGTTCGACTATGTTCTTGGAGCCGACTCCGAACTGCTCGCGGACCAGTTCATAGCTCTTCTGGGCATAGTCACATTTCTGCTTGGCGGAAACATACTGCGACTGTGCGGAGATCACCTCAAGATAGGTGCTCTCGACTTCCTTCAGTATGTCTTTCTCGATACCTGCAGCCTGAAGTACGCTGTTGTCATAAGCGATCTGAGCCTTTCTGACCGCCGTCTTGTTCTGCATCTGGGAGAAGATCGGTATGCGCAGGCTGAGTCCCATGTTGGCATTCAGGTTGTCAGCGATCTGTGATGCGAATCCACCCGTGGAGTTTGAATTGTTGGAAGTGCCGGTTCCGGCGGAGAGGGAAAGCGAAGGAAGGAAACCAGCCTTCGCCATAGCTATCCCATATTCGGCAGACTTGATCTGCGCCTGTCCCCGGAGCATCTCCGGAAGATAGTCCTTTGCATTGGAATAGACTTCCTCCTTGCTTGGAATCAGTGCAAGTATCTGTGTCTCATCAGCATCGATGTCAGACAGCTCGATTTCATCAAGGATGTCAAGTTCCAGGAGCTGCTTGAGGGTCAGCTTGCTCGACGCCAGACTGTTCTTCGCCATCACCAGCTGATACTCGTCACTCTGGTACTGACTCTGGAGCTGGGCGTAGTCGACCTTGCTGATGGTTCCGACTTTCCAAAGCTGCTCCGCCCTGTCCATTTGAGCCTTGGAGGCCTCGACATTGCCCTCGTTGACAGTTATGTTCTCACGTGCGTAGAGACACTGCATGTAGGCCTGTACGATCGATATCCTGATGTCATCCGCGCTTTCAGCGACAGAAAGGGAATCTATGCTGTTCTGTACAAGGCTCTGCCTGTAGGAGTTACGAAGCTTGCCTCCATTGTACAGGGTCATGTCGGCAGTCACATTGTAGCTGCCGTTATAGGTTCCTGAAGCCATCTCGCTGCCACCAGTTGCGTACTGTGTCACTCCCTGGGAAACTCCTGCGGAGACTGAAGGGAGGAATGCCTTCCTTGCAGCATAGGAATCCTGCAGTGACGATTCATAGCTGTTCTTCTGCTGGTGAAGCTGGATGTTGTTCTCCAGAGCATGCTCGAGGCATCTCTGAAGAGTCCAGACTGTTCCCTCGGTATCCTGGCCATGGGCGGCTGTACAGAAAAAGGTTGCCATGATAGACATCATGACAACCATCGGTCGAGTAATGATATTCATTTTTCCGGTTTTGCTTGTCATTGAAAAACATCCCTTTGACAAACACCATGCCGAAAAGATTAAAACAGGGATATGCAAATCCGCTCAGAGCTTCACGCGCACCTCGATCGGATCTCCCTTGGCATTGAAAGCTCCGCAGGGACGGACCTCGAAACAGAAATCCGGAGGACACCTCCTGGTGTCCACAGCCCTAGTCAACTCGGCATGGTCAAAGACCATCTCCACATCTGCTTTGTCCTGACTCTCAGCCTTGTAGCAGCCCGCTGAATAGACCCTCTTCTGGCTCACTATTCTCCTTCCCTCGCCGAACTCGTCAATCGTGCTGACAGTGACTTCGTAGTCGAATGCACGGATTCCGGTGTTGCATTTCAAGACGCTCGGGAACTTAAGGACGACGGCATCGATCTCATTCCCTTCACGGTCCTTCCTGGTCTCCCTCTCAAGCTTCACCTCGCTGCCCTCCGGAAACTGCGGAGCCTTTTCCTTTGCAGCACGGCTCGCGAATGAATACTTGTCATTGTCTCCCAGAGGGATCACCCAGTCATCTCCAAGATAATCATCATAGACGAAGTCTCGCTTTGCAAGTGCGATACAGTCATCATAGACTGTCATGAGCATGCCTGCCCTGCCATCGGTCAGATCGATCCGCGGCATGGTGTGTCCCTTGTCATTGCCCGAATCTGAATATGAATTCTCATGGCCTCCGAAAAGGTATTCATAGCGAAGGGATGCCGTACCGACGCTGGTGAAGGCTCCCTGCCAGATGGTCCTCTCATCAGTCAGGACAGTGTGGGAATGACCGGAAAAGGCGACAGCATTCGGGAACTGTGAGAGATATTCAGTGACCATCCCGTCATCCTGCCCCCAGGCCCAGACTCCGGAGCAGGTCCCCTTGAGATGAAGATGCTGCGTATAGAAGAAAGGCATGCTGCCTGATGGGAGAAGGCTCCTGACAGATTCCATGTACTCCTTGAAACCATTGAGATGGCCTCCCTTCTGGTAATGGGAACCGATGAAGATGTACCCCTTGACATTCTTCACCCAGAACGGAGTGAACTTCTCATGGAAGCATTCTTCCCAGATTTCAGCCTGATGCTTTTCTATGCAGGTGTCTTCAGTGAACATCTCCTTTGGCTTGTCATAGATTTCCGGGTATGACCACTGCCATCCATCCAGGTCATGGTTGCCATAGACGAAAAGCTTCTCGACCTTCCGTCCGCCGAGTCCCTTGTCCTTGGGAAAGACTCTGTACCATGCCCGTGCCACATTCCTGAGCTGGTCCTGAAGGCCCCAGTCAGTTATGTCACCAGCAATCAAGACTCCGTCCACACCCTGGTCTCTGAACCAGGTCAATGTCTTTTCGAAGACCTGGGTACCGCCACAGACTCCATGGTCGACATCCTCATCGATGATGTGAGTGTCACTTATGATGCCAATCTTGAGCCTCGGTTTGTCAAAGACTGCAGTTCCGGCAGGCATTGAAAACATCCTGGCACATGACAGAAATGCCATCGTTCCAATGAAATCTCTCCTGTTCATAGAAAATCAATTTGATTCGTACCCTTAAATTTACGATTTTTTTATAAATTTATGAGGTCAAAACAGTAACTCATCAACAAAGGACTCATCAAGATGGACGACAGATCACCATACCTTCATCCGGACAAGGAAACCTTGTCCAGGGCCGAACTGGAAGCGCTGCAGCTTGAAAGACTGCAGAAGACAGTGCGGCATTGCATGAATTCTCCTTTCTACAGAAAGAAATTCGACGAGATGGGCTTGAAGCCCGAAGACATCAAGTCTCTTGACGATGTCAGGAAACTTCCTTTCACCACAAAACAGGACCTCCGCGACACTTATCCGTTCGGAATGGCCAGCGTCCCGCTCCGCGAATGCATCAGACTGCACTCGAGCTCCGGCACGACCGGCAACCCTACAGTCATACTTCACACTAAAAAAGACATTGACGAATGGGCCGAGGCCGTGGCGAGATGCCTCTGGATGGTCGGACTGAGACCCGATGATGTCTTCCAGAACTCATCCGGCTACGGAATGTTCACCGGCGGACTCGGGTTCCAGTATGGTGCGGAAAGGCTCGGTGCTCTGACGGTTCCTGCAGCCGCCGGAAACTCGCTCCGACAGATAAAGTTCATGAAGGACTTCGGAACCACGGCAGTGCATGCTGTCCCATCGTACGTGACAAGACTCTACGAAGTCATGCAGGAGACAGGTGTCGATCCGAGACGTGACACAAAGCTGAAAGTCCTCGCAATCGGAGCAGAGCCCCACTCTGAAGAGCAGCGCAGACGTATCGAGCAGATGCTCGGTGTCAAGGCCTACAATTCCTTCGGCATGAGCGAGATGTGCGGTCCTGGTGTAGGATTCGAGTGCAAGGAGCAGAATGGCCTTCATTTCTGGGAAGACTACTACATCGTCGAGATTGTCGATCCTGAGACCTTGGAGCCGGTCCCTGACGGAGAAATCGGAGAACTGGTGCTCACCACCCTCAACAGGGAAGCAATGCCGCTCCTCCGCTACAGGACAAGAGACCTGACACGTGTTCTCGGAAGGACTTGCCCTTGCGGGCGAAACCACATAAGGCTTGACAGGATGCGTGGAAGGTCCGACGACATGATAGTTCTTCGCGGGGTCAACATCTTCCCGATCCAGGTCGAGAAGATTCTCATGCAGTTCAAGGAACTTGGTTCCAACTATCTGATAACCCTGACGACAGATGATGACAATGACAACATGACCGTCGAGGTGGAGCTTGCAGAACTCTTCACGGATGACTATTCAAGGCTTAAGAACCTCGAAAAGGATGTGACAAGAGCCTTGAAGGACGAAATCCTGCTCACTCCTCATGTAAAGCTTGTTCCAAAGGGTTCACTGCCAGTCTCTGAGGGAAAGGCAGTGAGGGTCATAGACAAACGTAAAGTTTACCAGTAACAGCCATGACAATTAAACAGATAAGCATATTCATCGAAAACAAGAACGGCACAATGCTGTTCGTGCTCGACACATTGAAGGAAGCGGGCATCCAGATCATCGCATCGACAGTCAGCGACACTGTCGATTACGGAATCTACCGCATCATCTGCAGCGACCCTGTCAAAGCCTACGAGATAATGAAGGAGCGCAAGTTGAGCGTGACTCTCACGGATGTCTTTGCGATTGAGTTGGATGATGCCCCTGGCATGGCCGCCCAGGCCATAAGATCCATCACATCCGCCGGCATCAACATCAACTATCTCTACTCCTTCCTGTTCAAGGGAAAAGGGATTCTCATCTTCCGTACTGACGATACGGAAAAGACCACTGAGACCATCATGCTTTCAGGCCTGAAGTTCCTGACTCCCGAGACCCTCCGCTGACACCCGGATCAAAGGTCGTACTTGCCTGACACAAGTTCGACAGTCCGGTCCTGACCATCTTCCATGAAGCGTCCCGGAATGACTGCCACAGCTGTTGTGTTGGCAGGAATTTCCACGTGCCAGGTCAGTTTGCCTCCACTTGTCTCCCATCTGCTGACGATCATCCCATAAGGGGATTCATACGAAGCATCCACGCTGGACAGTCCCTCCGGGAAATAAGGCTGCAGATGGATTCTCTTGAAGGCAGGCTGGTCCTCGTCCGGCTTGATTCCGGCAAGATATTCATATAGCCAGACAATGCTGTCCCCTGTCAGCATCAGATGATTGAGCGAGTTCATAGCCGGATCCGCAGTGTCACCGTTCCAGAGTTCCCAGATTGTCGTCGCACCGCGTCTGAACATGTAGCCATAGGAAGGATAGGTGTCATTCGATGCTATCGTGCATGCAAGGTCCACCTGACCGTTCTCGGTCAGCCCGCGGAAAAGATGCTGAACTCCCATCAGCCCGACACTTATGTGACTGTCCCACTCATTGACTGTCTTGTCGACTATGTTCTGCACCACCTTCTGACTGAAGCCTTCCGGAACGAGGCCTATGCGGAGAGGCAGGATGTTGGCTGTGACGGTGTTGTTGTCATAGCAGCCTTTGTCCGGATTGAAGAATTTCCTGTTGAAGGCTTCCTTCAGGCCCGCTGCCGCTTCTGAATATTCCTCCACATCCTCCGGATGTCCTGCAACTACGGCGAAACGCTCCATCTTCTGAAGGATGTCATACATTACTGCCGTGCCGAGAAGAAGCCCGGAGGTCTTTCTGGCAGGATCGTTCGAATGGATCAGTTCCAGAGACTCCGGAGGAAGACACCAGTCACCATAGACATCTCCTTCGACAATGCCATCGACGACTTTCTTTCCGAGGATGAACTTCACCCATTTCTTCATCGCAGCATAGCGGTCCACTACAATCCTGGTGTTGCCGTAATGCCTCCAGACCATGTCAACCGCGCCGAAAAAGGCTGCCGGCCACGTCACATCCTCATGCCAGAATGTCCAGTACCGTGGGCTTACGTCAGAGATACATCCGTCCTCCCTCATGGAATCCTCGATGTCCTTCGACCATTTCACATAGAGCTGCTCATTGTCGAAGATGTAGCTCTCACCATAGCAGCCGGTGGCCCTGTCACCCAGCCATCCTTGCCTTTCATCCCGCTGAGGGCAGTCCGTAGGCATTCCATGGTAATTGCCGCGAAGACCCCAGTAGGTGTTGCGGTGCAGCAGGTTCAGGATTTCATTGGAGCAGGAGAAATGTCCTGTCGTCATCATCTCGTCATAGACAACGACTCCCGAGAAGTCAGCAGCCGATGGCATCTGTGCAAGGTCGGCACCGCTTATCTCCACATACCGGAAGCCATGCATGACAAAGATCGGCTCCCATTCGAACACACCATCCTCTGAAGGAGTGTAAGTGTCCATGCACCTTGCAAGTCTGAGGTTTGCGACATAGAGCTGGTCCGGATCGTCCGGCTTGAGGATTTCAGCATAGCGGATGGTGATCCGCCGCCCTTTTATTCCGTTAAGGCGCACTTTCAGCCAGCCCACCATGTTCTGCCCGACATCCACAAGCAACCTGCCGTCAGAAGTCTTTCTGATTTCAACGGGAGTGAGTTCATCCTGGACCATCATGCAGGGAGAAAACTGTGCGCAAAGCTTGCCTTTCGGAGAAGGAAGCAGCTCAGCACTGTTCCAGGAAGAAGCTTGGGAATAGCCGACTTCCGCCCAGTTCCCAAGATCGAGGGAAGCATCATAATGCTCTCCATCATATTCATTGTTCCTGGTGACAGGTCCTTTGTCCGTAGCCTTCCAGCTGGCATCGGAGACGATGGTTTCCTCACGTCCGTCCGAATAGCGCACCTGCAGCTTTGCAAGGAGGGAAGGATAGCCGAAGCGCAACGTATTGGTACCATAATCGTCTCCGTTTCGAGTTCCGAAATAACGGCCGTTCCCAAGAACAGCGCCAATCACATTGTTGCCGCTCACAAGTTTGTCTGTGACATCATAGATCAGATACGGCACGGTGACATCATAGAATGTAGGCAGTGGGCCGAAGACATCATCCCCGACTCTTTCTCCGTTTATGTAGCAATAAGAACAGCCAAGACCGCTCACGAACAGAGTGGCTGATTCTATTCCATTGCCCAGGGCGAATTCGCGCCTGAGGTACCTGGCTGGAAGGTCATACTGGGACTCGGCATCAGAGACAGTCTTTCCCTCACCGGAGATTCCGATCCATCTTGCTCCGGACCACTGGTCCTGTTCAAGTCCATTGATCCAGTCGAATGTCGGACTTTGAGTGAAATTGCTGTCCTTGTTGGTCCACACCGTCACATTCCACGAATATTTCTCTCCTCCTTTGAGAGCAGGGCCTTCATAGGGAATATGGACGGAAATCCCGGATTTGACCCTCCCGCTGTTCCAGACAATTGCACCGGAAGAGTCCATGACCTTGATCTGATAACATTCCTGGAGCACTCCTGTACGGTTGTCAGAAATCTTCCAGCTGAAGGAAGCATCACCAGGATTTTCCCCAGTCATCACTGTCGCATCAGTGATCCTGGCAAAGGAACCGGTACAGCAGAAAATACAAAAAAGACAAATGAAAGCAGATCTTTTGATATTCATGGAAAACGAGATTTGGACTTTATCTGGTAAAAATACCATTTTTAATAGTAACTTTGACACATTGGATGCTTTAAAGTAAAACACTTGCATGAAGAATCTGCTCATATCACTCATTGCAGCTCTGGTCTGCTTTTCGGGCTTTGCCCAGAATTCTCCAGCCACATCAGGAGATGACATCATAGGAACGTATCAAGGGACTCAGGAAGGTGAACCGTTCAAGACAAGCGTCACAAAGAACAATGACGGTACATACAAGGCTCAGGTGATATGGGTCAAGAACGACAAGGACAAGGACGGAAAGAAACGTCTTGACGAAAAGAATCCGGACAAGAGCCTCAGGAACACGCCTTGTGACAAGATTGTTCTGTTCGATCATCTGAAATACGATGCATCCAGAAAGCAATGGGGAAACACAAAGATCTACGACCCGACCCACGGAATCAAGGCAAATGTCGTCTGCCACTTCGGTAAAGACGGCAGTCTCAATGTCAAAGGCTCGCTGATGGGGCTTTCCCAGACAGTGGTCTGGACCAAAGTGAAACAAGATTGAAAACTCAAAAATAATGAATATGAAAAAGTCATTCATCCTCAACGCCATTGCTGTCATCGCAGCAGTAGCGCTTTCAGCAAGTTGCTGCAATTCTCAGAAATGTGACAAGACATGCTGCGCAACAGATGTGCAGTTTGCAAAAAAACTTCCTGTGGGAGTCCAGCTCTACAGTGTCCGTACCGATCTTGAGAAAGATTTCTATGGCACTCTCAAGGCTATCCGCGAGATGGGCTATGAAGGAGTCGAGTTCTACGGTGAGTACTATGGCAACTCTGTCGTTCAGGTTAAGAAATGGTGTACAGAACTCGGACTCATCCCGTTCTCCAACCATGTCCCATTCCAGCAGATGATCGATGATGTTGACAAGGTGATTGAAGAGAACACCATCCTTGGTGTCCAGTACATTGTCTTCCCGTACATGGATGAAGCCAGCCGCCCTGGTGTCGATCCTGTACAGTTCAAGGAAACTGTCGCAAAGCTTGGTGAAATCGGGGCAAAGGTCGCACAGGCCGGATTCCAGCTTCTCTACCACAACCATGACTTCGAATTCGTCCCGATGGAAGACGGGACCCTCGGCTACGACAACATCTTCAGCAGCAATGACAGGGCAAACCTTCAGAATGAGATTGATGTCTGCTGGGTTGACTACGCAGGACAGGATCCTGTAGCCTATCTCCAGAAATATTCCGGTAACATCCCTGTGGTCCACATGAAGGACTACAAGCTTGAAGGCAAGCTTTCTGCCGCTCCTTACGCTCTCATCGGCATCACGACTGACAACTCGATGAAGGACGAGGGCGGCTGGTTCGAGTACAGACCTCTCGGTGAGGGTCAGGTCGATATCCCTGCTGTCATCAAGGCAGCAATCGATGGCAATGCCCAGTGGCTCTGTGTAGAGCAAGATGAACCAAGCCAGGGACGTACACGTCTCGAAGGTGTTGCAAAGAGCGTCGAATACCTCCGCTCCCTCGACCTGATGTAACAGGCATCCTTCACCATGATGCTGTTCGCATCAGACAAACATGAGGGCGACTAATAAGTGATTATTGGTCGCTTTCTTTTTTTCTGGATGCAGCTCCACG
>R14__coassemble_1387_pt1 | contig 12289 bp, 8 predicted proteins | sample R14__metabat2_high_PE_037 | metagenome-assembled genome bin R14
GATAGTTATGATGTTCCTTGTCTCAATGCTTTTTCATTCTGGAAAGGCAGTCTTCGAGAGAGTCTTTCCAATAAGGTATGTCAACCCCGAAGGTCTCCTTGACCTTTGTCTTGTCCAACACGGAGAAATGAGGTCTCTCAGCCTTGGAAGGATAGTCCTCGGTATGACAAGGCCGGATGTCGCACCTGTTGCCGCACAGCGAGCAGATGGCTTTTGCAAAATCATACCACGAGACAGCGCCTTCATTGCTGTAATGGTAGATTCCGGTCCGGTCCAGAAGGTCTTCCTCGACCACCTTTGCTATCAAGACGGCAAGGTCACGGGCATAGGTAGGTGTACCGACCTGGTCAAACACCACCTTGAGCGAATCCCTTTCCGCAGTGAGCTGGCTCATGGTCTTGACGAAATTCTTTCCATAAGGAGAATAGAGCCATGCAGTCCTGAATATGATCCAGTCACAACCTGAACTCTGAATGGCCTTCTCCCCTGCCAGCTTCGTGGACCCATAGACTCCAAGAGGATCAGTGGGCCAGTCCTCCCTGTAAGGAATCACAGAGTCGCCATGGAAGACATAGTCAGTTGAAATGTGAATCAGCCTTGCGCCCCTCTCCCCGGCCACGATCGCCAGGTTCGCAGGAGCCGTTCCATTGATGAGCATCGCCGACTGTGCATCTTCCTCAGCCCTGTCCACATTGGTGTAGGCTGCACAGTTGATGATCAAATCGACATTCTCGGAAGCACAGACAAGCCTGACAGCATCGAGATTGGTGATGTCAAGGTTCAAGGTCTCGACATCATCAAGAGAGATGACATCGGAGAAGATGTAATGGTTGCGGCTTCCCGCAGTCACGTCTCGGAGTTCAGTGCCCAGCTGGCCGTTGGCTCCAGTCACAAGGATGTTCATATTCCGTCAAAATTAATCATTTTTTCTTACATTTGTTTTCATGGTAGGGAACAAGCTTGAAACTGAAGTGCAGTTTCTGCCGGGAGTAGGCCCCAGAAGGGCATTTCTGCTGCGCAGCGAACTGGAGGTGGTCACCGTCGGAGACCTCCTCCATCTCTATCCTTTCCGCTACATCGACAGAAGCAGCATCCAACGGATTGCAGATGTCCAGCCGGGCAGCGCATTCATCCAGATACTTGCAAAGGTGGTGAAGTCGGAACTCTCCGGAAAAGGAGCGAAGCAGAGGCTGACGGTGACAGTCGCCGATGACAGCGGTAAAATGGAGCTGATCTTCTTCCGCGGGATAAAGTACACAAGCGAAAGGCTCCGTCAGGGAAGTTCCTTCCTTTTTTTCGGAAAGCCGACCACATTCAACGGCAGGATCAACATTGTCCATCCGGAAATCGACAATCCACCTTCCGGGGGGAATCCCAGCTTTTCCGGAATGCTCACCGGAGTGTACAATTCGACCGACAAGCTGAAGAACGGAGGCATAACGGGCAAGGTGATGAACAAATTGATGTCATCTGCCATCGAATATGCAATCTCTGACATCGAAGAGACGTTGCCTGAATATGTCCTGAAGGAGAAGGGTCTCGTCCCGCTCAGGTTCGCCATAAGGAACATCCATTTCCCGACAGACCAGAACTCGCTTGCCAAAGCCCAGTACAGGCTCAAATGGGAGGAACTTTTCCTGCTGCAGCTTTCTTTGCTGAAGCAGAAATATGTCCGTAGCCGCTCTGCCGTGGGGATAGTGATGCCACATGTAGGCGAAGCCTTCAACTCATGCTACAGGGCCTTGCCCTACGACCTTACAGGAGCTCAGAAAAGAGTGATCAAGGAAATCCGTTCAGACATGATGAGCGGACATCAGATGAACAGGCTGCTGCAGGGAGATGTCGGGTCCGGAAAGACAATGGTGGCAGTGCTGTCCGCTCTGATTGCCGTCGGGAACGGGTATCAGGCATGCATAATGGCGCCGACGGAAGTGCTGGCACAGCAGCACCATGCAAACATATCCAGATACCTCGCACCTACCGGAGTCCGCTGCGAACTTCTCATAGGATCGACGACAAAGGCATCAAGGAAACCGATTCTGGAAGGACTTCAGGATGGATCCGTCGGAATAATAATCGGGACACACGCCCTGATAGAGGACTCTGTAGTCTTCCATAACCTGGGACTGGCCATTGTCGATGAGCAGCACAGGTTCGGTGTGGAGCAGAGGTCCAGACTATGGGCGAAAGGGTCGTCAGGAATTCCTCCGCACGTGCTGGTCATGACAGCCACACCTATTCCAAGGACTCTTGCGATGACGCTGTACGGAGACCTTGATGTCTCAGTAATAGACGAAATGCCGCCGGGAAGAAAGCCAGTTAAGACTTTGCTCATAGGAGATGACAAGCGGCCCGTGCTGTACAACTTCATGAAGCGTCAGATTGCCTTGGGCAGGCAGGTCTTCATAGTCTATCCGCTGATCTTCGAAAGCGAGAAAGTGGATTACCAGAACCTCGAAGCAGGGTATGAGGAAATCGTCACAAGATTTCCGCTGCCGCAGTACAAGGTGGCGATTGTACACGGGCAGCAGAACAGCGATGTCAAGAAGCTCAACATGGATGCCTTTGCAGCAGGGAGAGCCGACATACTCGTTTCAACGACCGTCATAGAAGTCGGGGTTGACGTCCCAAACGCGACGGTGATAGTGATAGAAAGTTCAGAAAGATTCGGGCTCGCACAGCTTCATCAGCTGCGGGGACGTGTCGGCAGAGGATCCGATGAATCCTTCTGCGTGCTGATCCATGGTGACAAGGTTTCCAGGGAATCGAGAAAAAGACTGGAACTGATGTGCGCGACGGAGAACGGTTTCGACCTTGCGGAGGAAGACATGAAGATGAGAGGGCCCGGAGATCTGGAAGGGACACAGCAGAGCGGTCTGCCGATAAATCTTAGGATCGCCACCCTGGCGCATGACGGACAGATCCTCTCCGATGCCAGAAGTTATGCCGAACACATTCTTGCGGACGACCCGGCCTTGTCAGGAAAAGAAAATGCACAGCTCCTTCAGGAACTGCGCAAGGAAAAATATGACATCCGGGATTTCAGCCGCATTTCATAGCCTTTCCCGGAGTGCCCGCACTACTTCTTGAGCTTTCCGGCATGGAGCTCTTCAAAAGCCAGGCGGTTCCTGAAGATGTCGATTGCCATGTAGATGGAAGATTTCATCGACTGCGGGTCAGCCTCATCTCGTCCGGCCATCTCAAAGGCGGTTCCATGGTCCGGTGATGTCCTTACAATCGGAAGGCCGGCAGTGAAGTTGACACCATCCTGGAAGGCGATGGCCTTGAATGGGGAAAGTCCCTGGTCATGATACATGGCGAGAGTGGCATCAAACCTGGCATAGTGGCCAAGACCGAAGAATCCATCCGGAGAATATGGTCCGAAGGCAAGTATTCCTTCATCGTTCGCTTTCTTGACTGCAGGAAGGATTATGTTCTGTTCTTCATCTCCAAGAAGGCCTCCGTCTCCACAATGAGGATTGAGACCAAGCACGGCGATCTTAGGTTCGACGACGCCGAAATCTTTCTTGAGGGAAGCGGCCATGAGTCTCAGCTTGCCCACGATTTTGTCTTCAGTGATCAGAGAAGGGACATCCTTGAGAGGGACATGGCCTGTGACGACGCTGATCTTGAGCTGGTCGGAAACCATGAACATCAGGACATCCTCAGCGCCGAATTCCTTCTGGAGGTACTCCGTGTGGCCAGGATTGTCGAATCCTTCGGCATTCATGGCTCTCTTGTTGATCGGAGCGGTGACAAGGACATCGATGTCTCCCTTCTTGATGTCAGCCACGGCACATTCCAGAGCGCGGATGGCAGACTTGGCTGAATCCGGGGTGGACTGTCCAGGTTCGACATAGACATTGTCAGGAAGGCAGTTGAGTATGTTTATCCTCTTGGGTCTGGCATCTTTTGCATCCTGGATCACATAAGTGTCCATCTGCTCGATGTTGTGGACAAGCTTGCGATAAAAGCCGAATATCTTCGACGATCCATAGATGACCGGGGTGAAGGATTCGAGGATTCTCGGATCTGCAAGCGACTTGATTATCACTTCGTATCCTATTCCATTCCCATCGCCCTGGGTGATGCCCACGACAGGTTTTCTGTTATTTCTTTCCATTGTGATTCGTTGACTTGATGTGCAAAAATAAACAAATTAAAAGAGATTTTCCTCATCCGGTGATGAAGAGGCGACTGATTCAAGATAGCCGACATCATCCGGGAGTGCAATGCCTGCCTCGAACGCACCAGCACCCGCTGCTACGGCAAGTCTGTCACAGCGTTCATTCTCAGGATGCCCGGCATGTCCCTTGAGCCAGTTGAATGCGACACGGTGACGTCCATAGACAGCCAGGAAACGCTTCCACAGATCAGGATTCTTGACTTTCTTCCAACCTCTTGCCTGCCAGGCGGAAAGCCATCCTTCATTGACAGCCTTCACTACATAGGACGAGTCCGACCAGACTTCGACGACGGCATTGTCCCACTTGATTTCTTCCAGACCTTTGATGACTGCCAGAAGTTCCATCCTGTTGTTGGTCGTCATGGCGAATCCTCCGCTGAGTTCCTTCACATGACCGGCACACTTGAGCACGACTCCATAACCTCCAGGACCGGGATTTCCGCTGGACGAGCCATCAGTATAAAGATATATCACAGGTCTTTCCATCATCTCTAGTCTGAAACAGGATTCTGACACTTCATGTTTTCCGGATCGGGATGGTCTGTCATTGAAAAGAATTGCCGGCCGGACTTACAAATATAGCAATAATCTGCTATCTTTGATGTGCCGGACCGAGGCACAGGAGTCCGGCAGCCTGACACATGGTTTCAGAACTTATAGGAAAATACATCTGGCTCATACAGACGATTGCAGCCACCGACAGCGACGGAATGGCGCTGGAAGAGATCTGCAGAAAGTACGAGCGCCGTTTCGGGCAGAAATATTCAAGAAGGTCATTCAACAACCACCGTCTTGCAGCCGAGGAAGTCTTCGGAATATCGATCGAATGCAACAGGAGCACCAACCGCTACTACATTCCGTACAGCGAAAGCGCGCTTGACGGAAAGGAAAGCGTCAGCTGGCTGATCGACACCTTCACGGTGGGAAGTCTCCTGACAATGGGAAAGGAAAGGCTTTCGGGAAGAGTGTCCGTGGAAGAGATTCCTTCCGGACAGAAGTTTCTGACCTCAATAATGCAGGCAATGGAAGACGGAAGGGAGATTGAGATCACCTATTCGAAATACCGTTCAGACAAGGCAGAAGTCCTTCACGTGCAGCCGTTTGCAGTAAAGGAACATGAGCGGAGATGGTATCTCGTCGGATTCTGCAGGGAGAGAGCCGGAGCGAAGGGAGACAATGCCGACAGAGAAGCATGGCGAGTGTATGGAATGGACAGGATCGTCTCTCTGAAAGAAATGGAAAGCACATTCCACCTACCCAAAGGATTTGATGTCGAAGACATCTTCAGCCAAAGTTACGGAATCTTCTTTCCTAAGAAAGGACAGAAAGCGGTTTCAGTCAGGCTGAAGGTCACTGAAAAGGAAGCCAGCTATCTGAGAGACCTTCCGATTCACCGGAGCCAGGAGGAAGAAGGGCAATCACCTGACGGGAAAGGAAGAATATTCAGAATCAGAGTTATTCCGAACGAGAATCTGGTCATGGAGATATGCCGCCGTGCCGGAAGCATGGAGGTTCTGGAGCCTTTGGAACTCCGAGAGCAGGTTTCAGAAAGGCTTCGCACAGCATTGAAAGGATACGAACAAAGATAGACATGAAAACAACAGCAAAGGCCGCAGCAGCGGCAATCATTCTCACAATGATCGGATGCACAAGGACAAAGGAAGAGGGCGGCACATTCATAGGGCCGTCAGACATCAGGATTGAAAACGGAACAATGACTCCGGAAGTATTGCTTTCGATGGGCAGGATTTCAGATCCGCAGCTTTCGCCTGACGGAAAAAAGATTCTCTACGGAGTAAGCTACACCAGCATCGAGCAGAACCGAAACTGCCGGAATCTCTTCATCTGCAATACCGACGGAACAGGAAAGATTCAGCTTGCACGCTATGGGAAAAGCGTAAGCAATGCACGCTGGTCCTCCGACGGAGGCAGCATCTTCTTCCTCCAGGGAGGCCAGCTGTTCAAGGCGCAGCTTAAGGGAAACAGGCTCGGGAAGAAAGTGGCCCTGAGCGATGTTCCGTCAGGAATCAGCGAATTCAAGATCTCCCCCGACGGAACGCAGATTCTCTACATCAGTACAATAAAGAACATGAAGGTCACTCAGCCTTCGGACACGGATCCTTCACTCGACAAGGCGCAGGCCTATGTCACGGAAGACTTGATGTACCGTCACTGGGACCATTGGGTGACTGAAACCCCACGATCCTATGTGGCACCATTCGGAGAAGGGACAATCACCCCGGACAACTCGACAGACCTCCTTGGAGAAGAGCCATACGAACTCCCGACAGAACCGTTCGGAGGGGCCGAACAGCTCGACTGGTCTCCAGACGGACGTTTCATCGTCTATTCATGCAGGAAGCACATGGGCAAGGAATATGCTTTCAGCACCAACTGCGGCATCTTCATCTACGACACGGTGACGGGGCAGACAATGACCGTAAAAGGCGACGGAGGCTATGACACTGATCCGGTATGGAGTCCGGACGGCAACCACATTGCATGGATTTCCATGGACAGGGACGGCTATGAGGCTGACGCACAGAGAATTCTGGTCTGCGATGTCACCAAAGCAGAAGATGCCGGTGAGCAAGGCTGCGGTCTGAAAGTCTCAGGAATACGTGAGCTTGCGGCAGGACTGGACAGGGACAAGGCCGGTCTTGCATGGGACTCAGGCAGCGACAGGATTGTCTTCCAGGCACTCTCCGACGGAACTCAGAAGCTCTACAGCATAACGCTGGACGGAGACTTGAAACAGATCACGGCTGACAGCGAGCCTTATGACTTCTTCAGTCCTTTCGCTATCACGACCGATGAGGAAAGCGGCAGAAAGACCCTTCTTGCAAGCAACTATTGCCTCAACCGTCCGCTGGAACTCATAAGGATTGACGAGGGCGATTCCTCATGGGAGCAGATAACCACCGAAAACAAGCACATTCTCGACCAGCTGGATGAACCGACATCCGAGAGCGTCACAGTCAAGACGGTTGACGACAAGGACATGCAATGCTGGGTGCTCTATCCTCCGAAGTTCGACTCTACGAAAGTATATCCTGCAATAGAGATAGTGCTCGGAGGCCCTCAGGGCACCAACAGTCAGGACTGGAGCTACCGCTGGTGCTACAGGCTTATGGCCCAGCAGGGCTACATAGTCATCATGCCGAACCGCCGAGGCACGACGGCCTTCGGACAGGAGTGGAAGGAACAGATCAGCGGAGACTATTCCGGGCTCAACATGCAGGACTACCTCAGTGCCGGGCGCTACATCAAGAGCAAGCCGTACGTAGGCAAGCTCGCCTGTGTCGGGGCATCGTATGGCGGCTACTCAGCCTACATGCTGGAAGGCCTGCACGGGGACCTTTATGACTGTTTCATCGCCCATGCGGGAATATTCAACGAAAAACAGATGTGGTTCACCACCGAGGAGTCCTGGTTCGCCAACTGGGACGGTGGCGGATTGACTGAATATGCCTACGAGGAAGGCAAGACCGGCCCGGAGGGAGACGGGATCACCTTCGGAGGAATGCAGCAGGCCGGAGCCCCATATTCAAATACTGCAAAGGCCCTGCATCACTACGCATCCGACCCATCCTGCAACATCACGAAGTGGCACACGCCTATTCTCTGCATCCACGGCATGATGGACTACCGAATCCCTTACGAGCAAGGAATGGCAGCATTCAACGCAGCGCAGATGATGGGAGTGCCGTCAAGGCTGGTTGTCTTCCCGGAAGAGAACCACTGGATCCTCCAGCCACAGAATTCTCTATTCTGGCACAGAGAAGTCTATGACTGGCTCGGGAAATGGCTGAAAACAGAAGAATAGATACAGGGAAAAACAGCAACACCATGAAACACTTACAGAGATTCACAGTCCTCATAGCGCTGGCTGCCATGACATTGAACACATTGGCCTCAGCTCAGCCGAAAGACACCGTCACAATGGCGGACATCATGAAAGTCGCAGCCACTGCACACCCAAGGCTTATAATGGATGCAAAGGATTTCAAGGCCATAGGAAAGATGGTCAGGAAAGACATCCGGAAAGGCAGAGAGACTCCGCTTGCAATGGTGCACAGGAGCATAATGGACTGTGCAGACAAGCACCTTGAAGATTCTCAGCTGAAGTATTACAAGGATGCGAGCGGCAGAAGGATTCTCCATGTCTCAAGGGATGCCGAATCAAGGATTCTCAGCCTTGCATACGCCTACAGAATGACCGGTGAGAGGAAGTATCTTGACAGGGCAAGAGAAGACATGATGACTGTCTGCAGCTTCAGCGACTGGAATCCGTCACACTATCTCGATGTGGCAGAGATGTCGACAGCAGTCGCCTTCGGCTTTGACTGGCTGTATGACGGACTTGATGAAAGCAGCAGGAAGGTCATCCTGAATGCCATCAAGGAGAAAGCTCTTGACACAAGAGCCGGCCAGGACTTCTACAAAATGGGCAACAATTGGAACCAGGTCTGCAATTCCGGAATGGTAGCGGCTGCAGTTGCCACCAGTGAATTCTTCCCGGAAGATGCGCATGCCGCCATGAATGACATGCTGAAGAGCAATCCATGGATGATGAAGAGAGCATACGAGCCTGACGGGGCTTATTGCGAAGGACCTGGATATTGGGAATACGGGACATCATTTGAAGTCCAGATGCTTGCAGTGTTGGACAAGGCTTTCGGGACCGATTTCGGGCTGAGCGACACCAAAGGCTTCGACAGGACGATGGACTACATGGTCTTCACAAATGGAAACACAGGCAAGCGGTTCAACTATTCGGACAATTCGGACAGAATCGACGAGGCTCCATCGCTTTGGTACTTTGCGGCACGTTTCGACAAAGCGCCGATGATGTTCAAGGAAGTTGAATATCTGAAGGAGCATGGCTATTCGAACCGCATCCTGCCGGTCTTCGTGAAATACGTCGCAGAGATCGATCCGAAGGCAATCGTTCCGCCGACGACGATGACATATTCAGGAATCAGCGAGACTCCGGTAGTGATGACACGCACAGGATGGAATCATGACGATCTGTACCTTGGGCTGAAAGGTGGGAAGGGTGACAACAGCCACGGTCACATGGATGCAGGTTCTTTCGTCTTCGATGCCTTCGGCAGCAGATGGTCGATGGACATGAACGTGCAAGCCTACGAGCAGGTCGAGAACCTCTTGAAGGGGCTGGGAGGCAACTATTGGAGTCCGGCGCAGAATTCGATGAGATACCAGCTGACAAGGCTGAACAACAGGTTCCACAGCACGATAACAGTCAACGGACAGGACCACGTGGTAAACGGGATGGCGACTTTGGAAGAGGTATTCGACACACAGGAAGCCAGAGGAGGAAAGCTGAACATGACAAAGGTGTTCGGCAATGCATTGGAAAGCGCAATGAGAACCGTTGTGATTGCAGACGGGGACCATCTGGAAGTGACTGACAGTTTCAGGACCGGGGCAGACAAGGCTTCAATCAGATGGTCGATGACGACACCGGCAGAACCCGAAATCTGCAGCGATGGCATCATCCTTAGGCAGAATGGCGTCACCATGAAGCTGTCCGCTCCCGGATCGTCCGTTGCATGGAAGGTCTGGTCAGCCGATCCTCATGACTATCCAGGAGAGCTGCATCAAGGTGAAGCGACGTACCCTGTCAAGGTATGGATCGTAGGGTACGAGACATGTATTCCTGCGAATGCTGAGACTGCCGTCCAGGTAAAGCTGGCGAAGGAATAAGGCTCAAAAATGGCCCAGGCAATAAAGATCAACGAGATATTCAATCTTTACAACACTAGAGAAAGAGGTTGACCAAAAGCGAATTGGTCAACCTCTTTCAGTGTTTGCAAAAGCAGGATACTACCTGTTGAATCCCTTTGCTGTCATGAATTCCCAGATACGGTCAAGCCAGGTGTAACTGCCGGTTCCAGGCGATGCGGTCCTCTGGAAGCAGTGATTGCGAGTGGCAAGAGTGTGGAGTTCGCTCTGAATTCCCATCGCACGCATCTTTTCCCAAGTCTTTACAGAATTCATCGATGCCCAGCCGTCAGCATCACCATGGATGAACAGCATAGGTGCCGTGTCCAGATCGAACGAGAAGTCAGGATCGAGGAAAGCATCGTCTTCATTGCCTCCCTTGGAGTTCGGAGCCTCAAGACCATCCGTGAGCGCATAGGCAGGATAGATTCCGATGCCCCATTGTACCTTGCATGAAGTCTTGTCGATGTCATCTACAGGATTGTATGACTGGTGCCGGGAAGAAGTGACTCCCATCAAGGTCAGATGGCCACCTGCAGAACTGCCCATGATACCGATTCTGTCCGGATCGAGTCCTCTTGCCGCAGCCTCGCTGCGGACAATCTTCACTGCCCGCTGGAGATCTTCCCATGCAGTGATGTGCTTCGGAAGGCCGACAGGCCTTGGAGTACGATACTTCATCGTGACGACCGTCATTCCCTTGGCATTCAGATAACGGCGTGCGGGAGCAACCTCGAAACCATCCGGATCATTCCCTTCGTACGAGCCACCGGAATAGATGATCTGAATGGCATCAGTCTTCCTGACTGCAGGAATATGCCATTCCAGATAAGGCTTGCACTGATGCTCCTGCGCGTCAGGCATCTTGCCTTCAGGCCAGACATCCTCACGGATGACTTCTGCACGGTCGGCATCGCTGCCAAAGCGGGACTCGAGAGAGACTTCTTCCTGAAGATTGCCGACGAAGTTCATCTGGTTCATGAATTCGATTGCCCTTTCGAAACCGAAGGCTCCGTGCGGCTTGTCCGGATAAAGATGGAGTTCGGCAGGAATTCCCATCCTGCGGAGCTGACGGTACACAAGAGTCGAAGCGGAAGGAGTATATTCATCCTTTCCTCCATGATGGAGAGACATCGGACAGGTCTTCTCATCGAACTTGAATATCCCGCTCAGCCTGATGTCTGAGCCGATGCCCTGGCGGGTGGCGGAAGTGCCTGTTTCTCCGTCAGTCGTGGCATAGGCAGGCGCATTGACTATCGCCCAGTTGATGTGACATGGCAAATCATCCAGATCATCGACCTTCTCATAGGCCGGAGTCTGAGAGCTTGTGGCAAGAAGCAATGCAAGGTGAGATCCGGCAGACATGGAGACCGTTCCTATCTTCTCCGGGTCGAATCCACGCTTCTCCGCTTCGCTTCTTACCATCCTCACGGCACGCTGTCCGTCCTCCCAGGCCGACTGGTAGAACGGAAGACCCTCCGGACGCGGAGTCCTGTAAACGAACTTCACGCACTGATAGCCTTGCTTTGTAAGTTCCTGATGCCAGTACTCGACAAGATCCACGTCGCAGCATGAATAATACCCACCGCCGGAAATCAGAATCATGCAGGCCCCGTTCCTTACTTCAGGAGCAGGTGCATCATACCAGTCCAGATAAGCGACTCGGTTCTTCTTGGGATTGAATTTTTCAGATGCGACTTCGTTGGTCATTGCAGCTATCTGCGAATCCTGAGGATGCGGCATCTTGCCCTTGGGCCAGATGGTTTCACGTTCCTGAGCGGCAGATGAGCAGACCATGATGAGCAGAACGCTCAAGGTTGCAAGAATTCTTTTCATGCCATTGGTTATTAGATGGTACCCCCGTTGGGAATCGAACCCAAACCATCGGAACCGGAATCCGATATTCTATCCGTTAGACTACAGGGGCATGATGTAGCAGACACAAATTTACAAAAAAGACGGCTCGGCGCAATCGAAACTTTCAGTTTTTTGAAATTTTGTGTTAAATTTGACAGAATTATACCTTTAATCTTTTCAAGATGAAAAAAGCTTACGTGTTCCCAGGTCAGGGTTCCCAGTTTCCAGGAATGGCAAAAGACCTGTATGAGTCAAATGCCACAGCAAAGGAAATGCTCGAGAAGGCCAATGAAATACTCGGATTCAGAATCACAGACATAATGTTCGAAGGCACGCCTGAAGATCTCAAGGCTACAAAGGTGACACAGCCTGCCATATTCCTTCATTCAGTCGTTCTTGCAAAGTGCCTCGAAGGATTTGCTCCCGACATGGTTGCAGGCCACTCTCTGGGAGAATTCTCCGCACTTGCCGCAGCCGGCGCAATCAGTTTCGAGGATG
>R14__coassemble_1430_pt1 | contig 12038 bp, 12 predicted proteins | sample R14__metabat2_high_PE_037 | metagenome-assembled genome bin R14
CCGCTTCGGGCCTTTTTGCGGTCCCTGAGGGACTATCATTCATTGGGGAAAGGATTCCCCAAACTCCTTCAGTCGCCTTCGGCTCCGACAGATGCAAGGAAGCACCGCTTCGGGCCTTTTTGCGGTCCCTGAGGGACTATCATTCATTGGGGAAAGGATCTTATGATGAGATTTGAGAAGATGAGATAAATTCTTAATTTGCCTTTCGAAAAAAGTGTAAACAATGGAACTGCTAAAGCGAAAAAGAGACAAGGCTCTCAATATATTCATTCTCGTCCTCTTGACTGTATTGTCTGTCCTGTCCTGCTCATCTGAATCGCAACCTTTCTGCTTTGTCCAGATTACCGACCCTCAGTTAGGTTTCAATTCCGGTCCTGAAGAAGAGACAGTAGGCTGGCTCTCGAAAACTATCGACAGAATCATTGAAATCAATCCTGATTTCGTGATCTGTACAGGTGACATGACTCACGACATGTTCAATAATGAGTGGCAGATCAATGCATATGACTCTCTCATGGGCAAGATGCCGGCTTCAATACCGGTATGGTATGTTCCCGGCAATCACGATTACAGGACACAGGAGTGGCCTGGCAGCCGTGAGTTCTATGCAGAACATTTCGGTGATGACAGATTCTGCTTCATGCACAAGGGCTCTCTGTTCATAGGCTTCGATTCGAACATAATCAAAGAAGGTCTCGAGACACAGGAAGCCGAGCAATTTGACTGGTTGGTTGAGCAGCTTGACAAGTGTGGAAAGAAGGCTGACCATATCTTTGTTTTCCAGCATTGTCCTGTCGTTTCTACCAGTGTCGATGAGCCAGACAGCTATTCTAACTTTCCTGAGCCATACCGGACAAAATATCTTGATCTGTTCAATAAATATGGCGTCGAGGCTGTCTTTTCAGGCCATTGCCACAGAAGTGCTGAAATAAAGGTCGGCGATGTCAGCCTGGTTGACTGCGGAGCTTGTGGAATCCCTCTTGGCGCTACCAACTCTGATGGTACGCCGAATATTCATTGCATCAATATAGTGGACGTCACCCCTGACGAAGCCTCCTGGTCTTTCAGGCCAGTGTTTGAATAACTGGAAAACCGCGAAAGTTCATTTGACGATCAGGGTCATCGCAAGGATGCAGACAAGAATGCCTGCTGCAATCTGGACTGTCAGGACCTCTCCGAATACGAAGACTCCGATAAGGATTGCGGTGATTGGTTCGAAGACGCCCAGGATGGCAGTGCGTGTCGCTCCGATGTTTCTTGTGGCGATGGCAAGCGAGAGCATTGAGATCATTGTCGGGAACACAGCCAGTCCCACGATGTCCGCCCATGACGCGACCCCGGAGATGTTTTCTGTGACAGATGTTCCATGCATGCCGAGTATGAGTCCGAACAGACAGGTACCGGAAGCCAGAGCATAGAAAGTGATTGTGTGTGGAGGAAGGTCTTCAATGCTTCTGACATTGTTGACCAGAACCAGATACACTGCGTACGACAATGCGGACAGAATGGCGAGCACAAGGCCGGCAGCTTTCAGTGTCATGCCATTCCCCGGGAAACTGATCATCAGCACTCCGGCCAAGGTAGCTGCTATTGCAAGACAAGTCTTGAGGGAAGGTCTGACTCCGGCAAAGGCCATGATGATTGCTGTGAAAGCAGGATAGAGATAGACCAGTGTCGTTGAAAGCCCGGCAGGTATGAAGCGGTAGGACTCGAAAAGCCCGATGCTGCTGCCGGCAAACAGAAGCCCGAGCATCGTGACCCATGGAATCTGTTTCCTTTTCAAGGAGAAGCTTTCCTTCTTGATGGCCATCCAAAGACCCATCAGCACTGCAGCTATTGCATAGCGCAGGAACAGCATCGAGTACACATCGACACCATTTTCCAGAAGCGATTTTGCAAACAATGGGTTAAGCCCGTAGGAAACGCCGGCAGACATTCCTGCCGCCAAGCCTATGAATGTGCCATTGCGTTTGTCCATTGCGAGTGTGTTCAGAAAAGAGCCCCGAAATTAGCAATCTTTTCTGAATACTCAAATTTCCGTAATTTTGTCTTCACATGTTGAAGGTCAATTTCAGTATCCAGTACAATACCAGGTGGGGAGAAAGCCTCTCCCTTGTCCTTGGGGACAGGAAACATCCGATGCAGTGGGGAGATGGCGGCATCTGGTCCGTGACAGTTCCTTCATGCAAGGTTTCCGACCTGAGGGACTACACCTATGTCGTCATGCAGGACGGAGTCATCATCCGTCCGGAATGGGAGCATCATTCATTTGCTGTCCATGGTGCGGGGAAAAAGGAACTGGACATCCATGATTCATGGAACGAATGCCCTGTCCAGGGATGTCCTTTCCTTCGCAGGCACTCCGCGGAAATCTTCGACAGGCCTGGTTTCAGAGGTGCCGGAACTGCGATTCCTGTGTTCTCTCTCAGGACTGAATATGATTTCGGAACGGGCGAGTTCCGTGACCTCCACCCTCTGGTGGACTGGGCTGCCGCCACCGGTCAGTGCATGATCCAGCTTCTCCCAATCAATGATACCACACGCGTGGGTGAATGGGAGGACTCTTATCCTTACAGCCCGGTCACATCTTTTGGCCTGCATCCCCTCTACATCCACCTGCAGGACGTCGGCGTTGATGAGGATGAGTCATTCAAGACTTTACAGGCCGGTCTGAATGCCTTGCCCGAGATAGACTACCCCCGCGTGTTCAAGGCAAAGATGAGACTTCTGCGGGACGCGTATGAAAAAAATTCCACGAAAGATCTTGCCGGAGTGCCGTTCAAGAAATTCTGTCGTGACAATGCTTACTGGCTGGACGAGTACTCCGCATTCTGTGCCCGGCGCGATGGTGACGAGCCTGACTATCATCGTTGGATCCAGTTCCATCTTGACCGGCAGCTCAGCGAAGAGGTTGCCTATGCCCACAGCAAAGGAGTCTTTCTCAAGGGAGATCTTCCGATAGGTGTCAGCCGTGACAGCGCTGATGCATTCTACCATCCTGAACTCTTCAACCTTGACAGCAATGCCGGGGCACCTCCTGATTTCTTCTCACAGGAAGGCCAGAACTGGGGCTTCCCGACCTACAACTGGGACACCATGGCCAAGGATGACTATGCCTGGTGGAAGAGCCGCCTGCGCAAGATGTCGGAGTATTTCGATGCTTTCCGCATCGACCATGTCCTTGGCTTTTTCCGAATATGGGAAATTCCTGTTGGCTGCAAAGGTGGCCTGATGGGACACTTCAACCCTGCTCTGCCATATTCAAAAGAAGAGATTGCCTCCATGCAGCTCCCTCTGGAGGGACTGTTCCTTGAAGACCCGCACAAGTCCGGCTTCTACCATCCGATGATCACTCCAACAGGAAAGGATTCTCTGGAATGGTGGCAAAAAGAGCGTTTTGAACGTCTTCACACCGATTTCTTCTATCATCGGCATGAAGCATTCTGGCAGCGGAATGCCGAGCGCAAGCTTCCGGAACTCCTCGGAGCCACCGGAATGCTCGCATGTGCGGAGGATCTCGGGATGGTTCCTGCATGCGTTCCGGTCGTCATGGACCACGAAAGGCTTCTTTCTCTGGAGATGGCAGGCATGGAAAAAGGCCGCCCGTGGCCTTATCTCGCAGTCTGTGCCACATCAAGCCACGACATGGACACAATACGCATGCAGTGTCCCGGAACAGACCGTCCTGCGGATGAGTGTGAGCGGATTCTTTCAGGCCATCTTGCTTCAGACTGCATGCTTGCAATCTTCCCTCTGCAGGACTGGCTGTCGGTGGACGAAGGACTCAGACGTCACGACTTCATGTCGGAACGGATCAATCAGCCGGCAGACCCGAACCATCACTGGCGGTTCAGAGTACACATCTCACTTGAGAGGCTTGCTGCGGACAAGAATTTCATCTCGCATGTCGGGACCATGATTGAAAAAAGCGGAAGGAAACAACGATAAGATTTCAGACAGATGAAAGCCACACCACTTGAATTTCTTGATTCCCTGAAGAACAGGATACTCAATGAAAACGTGACGGAACTTTCCATGGGGTCGATGCTTTTCGACCAGGACGGTGTCCGTTTCACAGAAGACATCGAAGATGAATATGTCCCGTCAGGGTCCCGGATCACCTTCGTGGAGACTCCCTACGCCCAGCAGCTCAGCTGGGTTGTCCGCCAGTTTCAGGACGGTCTCTTCGACATAATCACCTATTACGACAAGTCTGTCTTCTATGGAAAGATAGCCGAGTCAGCCAATGCCTGTATCGCCAGGACTGACGACCGTACAGCTCTTTTGTTCGCAGCGCTTGAAGAAGCTACCTTGATGACGGTACAGGCACTCATGTTCAAGAATCAGGACATGCGTGACGAAGTCCTTGCCTGTGTCGCCAGCCTTTCGGATGTCGCGGAAAAAGCATGATGGAGAAGATTTCGGCACAAAGAGTTTCTTTTTGTGGAAGAAAAGCCTTAACTTGTAGTCACAAAACAGAACCACATCAACATTAAACTTGGATAACAGTCATGAAAACATCTGAACTTATCAGCAGGCTGCAGGCTGAATTGCAGGCACAGGGAGACAAAGAAATCATCATTGCCGCCAACAAGCATAGTTACAAGGATGCAAAGCTTGTCACTAGGGACGACATCACGACTCTTGCCCTCTTTGACAAGATTGCTGACTGATTTTTCACGGTCTGAAAAGAGACTGATCCGGGCCGGACATGTATGTTCGAGTCCGGATTGTTTTTTTCGCTGACATTTCTCTCTTTGAACAATGAAGACGAATTTCCCGATCCTGACTTTTCTTTTTCTCTGCAGCACGACAATGTGCCTTGCCCGGAATGATTACGACTGTTTCGGAGTCCTTGTCGGCAGGAACGCTTCTGCCGATGGTTCTTTGATCCTTGGTCACAATGAAGATGATTCCGGAGAACAGATGCTGAACATGTACAAGTGTCCTCAGTTTCTTTGGGCAGAGTTTCCCGGCAAGGAGGTGGCCGATGCTTTCATGAACTGTCACGGAGTCTGTGTGGTTTCTGACAAATGTCGCTCCCGTGAGGACAGGATGGATGTGACGGACGGCGGAATTCTTTATGGAATACGGCTCCATGTGGCTCAGAATGCCGTTTCAGCACGTGATGCTGTAAGAATCATAGGAGAAGATGTGCAGAAATTCGGATATTCACAGAGCGGGAGGTCCTATCTTGTGGCCGATCCGGATGAAGGATGGGTCGTGTCGATAGTTCAGGGACGTCACTGGGTGGCACAGAGAGTTCCTGATGACATGGTCATGGCAATCCCGAACTGCTACACCATCAGCTCAGTCAATCTTTCAGACACAGCCTCTTTTGCGGGAAGTCCGGATCTTGTCGAATATGCCATCGAAAGAGGGTGGTACAATCCTGAGACAGACGGTGAGTTCTCTTTCCGGAGAGCTTATGGTGCCGAAGACACTTTCCATAGTGTTCACAATACCGGACGTCATGAGGCTGCTCTCAGACGCATCAGCAGGTCCTTGGAGGAGTTTGATGAGGAATCATCCCCTTTTGCCTTGCATCCGGATGAAAAGTTTTCAATCGAGGATGTGATGGACATTCTCAAGACACATGGAGAGATGGACACGACAGGAACGCATCCGGAAAAGATATGTGTCGCGACGACGGTCGTGTCAACGGTTTTCCAGCTTAGGAACTGGCTTCCTCTGGAGATTGGCTGCGTCATGTGGATGTGCCCTACAAAGACTTGTTCTCAGCCGTACGTTCCATGGTATCTTGGAATGACCCGGACACCTGAACTTTACCATAGGTTTGCCACTGTCGAAGAGGCACTTGAGAAACACATGTCAGATTCTGAGGATCTCAGGACGAGATACCCTGAAGGAATGTACTGGAAGTACGTGGAAAGTTGGGAGAGATTGAATGCCGACTATTCCTCATGCATCGGGCAGCGCACAGAAAGAATAGATGCTTTTCAGAAGAAGATGCTTCAAAACCAGGAAAAATTTGAGAGGAAACTTTCAAGATGCTCCTCCAGGCGTGCTTCAAAGTTGATGGATCGCTACACGGCCAGGCTTCTTAGGAAGACTTTCTGCCAGTAATCCTAGGACTGTGAACCATCGCCCTTGAGGGAAGGAAGATTGATCTTGAAGTGCACGCAGAGCACGCGGATCAGTACCACGCTCAAGGCTGCGATACTTTGGGTAGCGATGTCCGGCGCTCCCAGTTTCCTGCAGATCCAGTAGAAGAATCCACCTCCTATACATGCCATTGCATAGATGTCCTTTCTGAAGATCAGTGGAATTTCATTGATGAATATGTCACGCAGCATTCCTCCTGCCGCACCTGTGATGCATCCCATGATCATTGCGACCCACATCGGAAATCCCGCCCCGAGAGTTTTCTCAATCCCCACTACCGTGAACAGTCCGAGACCTAGAGCATCGAAGAAGAAGAAAGTGTAGTTCAGGCGGACCAGCCATTTCCTCAGGATTATGACGGTGACAAGTGCCAGTGCCGTGACGATGATGTAGGATGGCTGCAGCATCCAGAACGGAGTCTGGGACAGCATCATGTCTCTGATTGTCCCGCCTCCGACTGCAGTGACGAATCCTACGACATAGGCACCGAAGATGTCGAAATTCTTGCGTGCGGCAAGCCTTACGCCGCTGATTGCGAAGGCGAAGGTTCCAATGTAGTCTATGATTGTGACGAAATCCATATGTTCATAAAGTTATTTACTGTAGATGTGTACGCTCCGTCCCTGGGCCGAAGGCAGATGGTTGACACCCCACCAGCTCATCTGCAGGCAGGCGAATGAAAAGATCAGCATCCACATCGCAGCTTTCTTTTCATTTGGAGACGACAGCCTGAAATGGATGTATCCAAGATAACTCAGCCACGTGATTGCGGCCCATGTCTCCTTTGGGTCCCATGACCAGCAATGTCCCCATGCCTCCTTTGCCCACAAGGCACCGAACAGCATTCCGAATGTCATGAAAGCGAGTCCGATCTGGACCAGGTTGTCGCAGATGTGGTATTCCCTGTCGGTGGCCTTCCCCCCTCTTGCAAGCAGCCATACTGCCATGACGGTCGCTGCTCCGAGCAAAGCGTAGGCGAACATGTAGACTGTCACATGGGGCGCGAACCAAGGGCTCTGCAGGGCAGGCATGAGGGTTTTGCTGTGGATTTCCGGCCTGAAGAGGTTGATGCAGGTGAACATCAGAGCCATCATGCTGGAGAATGACAGAATCCACTTGTACTTCCATCGGATGTAGATCAGGATTCCTGCGACAGGCAGGAAGAATGCGTACCACAGGCGAGTTTCTCCCATTGTCCTGAGAGGAGGCCTTTCAAGACTGATCCAGAGTCCTGATATGAATGCCATGAAGATCAGGATTCCCGCCATGGTCAATGTCACTGCAAGGCTCCTTTTTTCTTTCCATGCGGCAGTGGCTCCTGAGATCCAGAGCAGCAGGGAAGGAATTGCAAACCAGGCAAAATTGTTCCAGCCGACAATCATGACTTTCCCTCCCTTTCCCTTCTTGATGCTGTCGCAAAATTCAGGACTGTGCCTGAAAGCAGCATGAATATTCCCAGATACACAACCGGCAGCCATGGGTCCTTCACCAGCTGCAGGACACTGATCTCGCTCCATTCTCCGAGAGTCTGGTCATAGCTTAGCTGATAGATTTTCCAACCGTCGATCTTCAGAGGTTTGTTCACTTCAATCGTCCCTTCCACTCTGCTTCCTTTCTCTGAACATACCGTCACCTCCGAGGCGAACTTTCTTGGTTCCCGTGCTGCCATGGCGATGCTTGTCTGTCCGTCCAGATCGAGAGACATGGCCGGGAACATGAAGTTTCCGCAGCTCACCCATCCTGATCTGGTCTCCTTTCCGTCCGATGCTTCCAGCTGAATCGCGCAGCAGGCACCTGGATGGAGCCAGGCCTTGAAACTGCAATTTGTGGAGTCCGGTCTTTCCATCGCAGCATAAGGGACGTGCTGCAGGATCTTTATGTCCCATTCCCCGAGTTTCCCGTCCATGACACCGTTCTCCACCGTCAGCACGGGATTCTTTCCTTCCATGAGGAACTTGCAGCTTCCATTGTCCATGAGGACGAGCTCGGGTGGATACTGTTCCATCCTGAAATCGTGCAGTTCGACAGAAACCGGCAAAGTCTTTATGCGGCCATCTTCTCCTGTGCCTCTGCATTCCGTCTGTCCTTCCACTGCCGTCATGTCGAATTTCTGCATGTCAGGATTTCCGAGTGTTCCGGCGACCAGTACCGTGAAGAGCCCAAGATGATTAAGCAGGAACGGGATGTCCCTTGTGCGGAATCTTGAAATCCTGCCGATGCATGCGAGGCCGACTATGCTCGTCATCCATAAATATTCCAGTACGAAAGGCCAGAAGCTCAGAAGATCCCATGTGGTAAGGCCCATGATGGATGTAAGAACCACGCAGTACACTATCGCCGGGAAGGCTGCATTGAAATGCATCATCCATTCTGCGGGATAGAATCTCTTCCTGAGACGGAAGATGACTGTCAGCACCGCAAGGAAAAGCATCAGGGCAATCAGATTGGCAGGCCATTCGAAGAAGTTCCAGTCCACTGGACCCAGCGCAAGCTGCAGGACTCCTCCGGCGATGAGGATTCCTGCGCCTATGATGAAGCCTTCAGAATATTTCCACGGTCTTGTCCACATGTCCTGGCTCCTGCCTGTTTTCTGCGGAACCGGGACTGTGATGTTCCATGATTCCGTACTCGGCGGCACAGGCAAAGGTAGCACAAAGGCAATGATTTTCATAACCTGTCCGGTCATGTGTGCCCTCTTCGAGAAAGCAGCCCTTTGCAGGTGGGAAAAAGAATTGCTACATTGCAGTTTCACTTGAAAAAAGATTGCAGACAGAATGAACAGAGCCAAGAATTCTTCATTTGAGCATCCGGTCCTAGCTTCATGTTTCCCATTCCTTACCGGAGAACGCAAGGTCCTCTTTGCAGCAGCCGATTCATCTTTGGAAGCCCTGTTCGCTTCCCATATGGATGAAGTCCGAACTGCATTCCTCGATGCCGGACTCGAACTTGTGTTTCTCCCCGCCCTTTTTTCCGAGATAACTCCTCAGATGTGGGACTATCTCTTTCCTGGTGTGGAACAGGGAGAAAAGGCAATCCGGACAGTCAGCAGCAAGATTTTCTCCTGCCTGCCATCTGATGCACGGGATGCGGGGATGGTCTTCATCCGAGAAGGCGAAGCCGGTCAGGTCTGGCATCCTGTCGATCGGGAAGATGTAGCCGGGAGCGTATGGGAGTACTCGGACCTTGTCCGTCCTGACTTCCCTTTCGGATTTCGTCCTTCTGATGAGAGCAGTCCGGAAGTATCCTTGGCAGAATCATCTTTGGAAGTTCATGCAGTCAGGATGATTGAAATGGATGATGTTCCTGACATGCATGAAGATGAAGTCATGTTCAGCATGACGGTTGCTCCCAGTGAGGAACCATTCCTTATGGATGAGGAACTGACCATTGAATCAGACACTGACGACAGGATCCGCGGACTGCTTTCCGATCTTCGTGCCCTGGCTGCAAGATATGGCATGTCTGTCGATGACATTGAATCATTGCTTCATGCTCAAGTTGAACTGAGCAGCATCCATGTCACAAGAGAAGGAAGAATCTTCCTTGCCGGGTATGACTGCAAGGAACCCGACATTGACATTCTTTCCAGGGCCGTCTATATCCTTTTCCTCAAGCATCCGGAAGGTATAGTCTTCAAATGCCTCCAGGATTACAGGAAGGAACTGCTCAAGATCTACTCATCCATCTCGAACAAGGATGACATCGATGAGATTGTCGCGACAGTGAACCATCTTGTGGATCCTTTCAATCCAAATCAGATCAGCATCCACGTCAGCCGTATAAAGAAGGCTTTCCAGAACATGATGAGCGACAAGGTCGCCAGATTCTATTACATCCAGGGCCCTCAGGGAGGGGCTAAGAAGATAGAACTTGACAGATCCCTTGTCGTCTGGGAATGAGAAGACTGCTTTTCCTGGCCTTATACTTCTACGTAAATGTCATTCAGGTCTTCGCAAAGGTCCGGTCTGTTAAGCTTGCAAGCCAGTTCGATTCTGTCTTCGTAGCATCTTAACGAATCTGACATTCTTTCAGACATCCTGCTCATCCCTTCCTCTGTGCAGTCATAGTTGAGGGCGTTCCTGATTCCGAGACCATTGGCGGTCAGCACTGCGTCCTGATTGGCTCCTATGAATCCGAAAGTCCATCCTTTCCTTCGCAGCATGTCGATGATCGACTTGATGGATGTTGCGGAGAATTCTTCGGAAGTGTTCTCATAGCCGTCGGTGATGATTGTGACCATGACCTTGTCACACGGACGGATGTTTTTTTCCAAAGAGGTGACGCTCAGGCCAATCGCATCGTAAAGAGGGGTGCATCCGTTAGGGACGAAATCTTTTTCCTCGAAGTCATTGATGCAGGAGGCGCTTATGCGGTCTCTGACTGTCTTCACCCCTTTTCTCCCATCTCCTGAGAATGTAACGATGCTGACGAATGGTTCAGAGACATTTCTGTCTTCATTGAATGACCTGATTGTCTGAAGCGTCTCGTTGATGCTTGAGATTGCCATCTGCCGCAGCGGCATCATGGAACCGCTCTGGTCGATGATGAGCAGGTAGTAGATGTTGAAGTTCTTCACAGGTGAAATGTTGTTCTTTTCCATAGAATCTTTATTTTAGAGTTGTACGTTTCTTTCTTGCAGCAAATCTAGTCGGTCTGGACAGTGTTTCCGGAATTTCTGCAAGGCTTGCAGAAGAAAAGCCTCTGTCAGAGTGGGATGAAAGTGTGCTTTGTAAGGAATGATGCCATGAATAGTTTCATCTTAACGTTATATTTTTGCTAACTTTGTCAGATAGTGTGATTTGAAAGCAAGAAAATCATGGAAATAAAGTATGAATATTCCCGTCCGGAATTGGATGTGGAAATCCTGGAGGTCACGTCGGCCTTCCTTGAGAACAGCATTGAACCGGCTCCGGAAGATCCGGTCTTCACATTCTAGAACCTGCAGGCAATGAAAAGATCGAATCTGTTTCTGATGCTTGCGGCCATGGCAAGCCTTTTTTCATGCCAGAAGGAAAACTCTGTTTCCGACGAAGGCATGGTGGATGTTGAATTCCATGCGAGCGCATCCGCTCCGACCAGAACTGTCTTCGGCGACAAGGACGAGGATTCCTATCCTGTCCTCTGGACAACCTCCAAGAATGTCAGGATCTATGTCGGCACCAGTTCTCCGGTCAGCGCAACTCCTTCCACCGCCGGAGCATCAACTACGTTTTCCGCCACTCTGCCTTCTGCAACAAGCGGTACGTTGAGGGTGCTTTCTCCAGAAGGTACATATTCAAGCACAGGGACCTGCGTTGGCGGTTTCACGCAGAGTGCCATTGCATCTTCGTACACCTATGCCAATTGCGTCATCCCATCCGAGCAGACACCGCTGGCATCCTCATGTGACGAGGCCGCCCAGCTCGCTGCAGCGTCAATGGACATCCCGTCAACCGGCATTCCTTCGTCTGTGGACCTTCATTTCAGCCTGGTCAATGCTTTCGGCAGACTTGTGGTTTCAGGCATTTCTGCTTCCACGATCAGTTCTGTCGAACTGTCTTTCCCGGAATCAGTCGCCGGGAACAGCTGCAGGTACACACTTTCCGATGGCACGATCACCAATGCCGACAAATCCATAATCACTCTCTCGACAGGGTCTCTGGTCAAGGATTCGGACGGATGCTTCACCATCTGGTTCGGCTGCGCACCAGCTTCGATGACTTCCGGGACATTCTCCGTCACAGTGACGGATGGTTCCGGCAAGGAATATTCAAAATCCGTGGCTCTTTCCTCATCCAAGGCTCTTGTCTTCACTGCAGGACATGTCCGCCCTGTCGAAGTGGCCTTCGATGAATCTTCTTCATCCGATTCTTCTGCTGCACCGCAGGGCACTGTCCTGTGGGCTGAAACCTGGACAGGCGGTACAGCCAATG
>R14__coassemble_1453_pt1 | contig 11904 bp, 11 predicted proteins | sample R14__metabat2_high_PE_037 | metagenome-assembled genome bin R14
GTACCATTGAGGCTCAGACGGGTGCTGACAGGATACTTTGTGAGAATCTTGCAGACTTCACTCATCGGCTGGTCGAGATCGATCTTGACAGCCTCACCCTCGCCGGCATTGCGAAGTTCCTCCGGAATGAGCTCATACGGCTTGTCGTCCATCTTCTCGATCCAGATGCCGTCAGCATTGATCTTGGCCTTGATGTTTCGGTCAGCGGAGCAGCTGACACCGAGACCGATAGGACAGCTTGCCCCATGGCGAGGGAGACGGATGACGCGGATGTCGTGGGCAAGATACTTGCCGCCGAACTGTGCACCGAGTCCGATCTTCTGAGCCTCGACGAGGAGCTGCTGTTCGAGATCGATGTCGCGGAATGCGCGGCCGGTCTCGTCTCCTGAAACAGGAAGACTGTCATAGAAATGAGTTGACGCAAGCTTGACGGTAAGAAGATTCTTCTCTGCAGATGTACCTCCGATGACGAATGCAATATGGTATGGAGGACATGCAGCAGTGCCAAGACTCTTCATCTTCGACACGAGGAAAGGAATGAGAGTTCCAGGATTCTGGATTCTGGCCTTGGTCTCCTGGTAGAGGTAGCTCTTGTTGGCCGAGCCGCCGCCCTTGGTCACCATCAGGAAACGATATTCCATGCCCTCAGTGGCCTCGATGTCAATCTGAGCAGGGAGATTGCACTTGGTGTTGACCTCATTGTACATGTCAAGAGGTGCATTCTGGGAATATCTGAGGTTTTCCTCGGTGTAGGTCTTGAAGACTCCAAGGGAGATTGCCTCTTCATCCTGGAATCCGGTCCAGACCTGCTGGCCTTTCTCTCCATGGACAATGGCAGTGCCTGTGTCCTGGCAGAGAGGAAGCTTGCCTTTGGCGGCCACCTCTGCATTGCGAAGGAAAGTGAGGGCGACATACTTGTCATTCTCACTTGCCTCAGGATCGCTGAGAATCTTTGCGACCTGCTCGTTGTGGGAACGGCGAAGGAGGAAACTGACATCGCGGAAAGCGGTGTTGGTCATGAGGGTAAGAGCTTCAGGCGTAACCTTCAGCATAGGCTTGCCCTCGAAGTCTCCTACAGACACAAGACTCTCGGAACCCGGAATCTTGTAGTACTCGGTCGTGTCCGGACCGAGCTGGAACATTGGAGCATACTTGAAAGTTGTACTCATTATGATATGGTGTTTATCAAAAAAAATCAGATTTAATCCTAATTGCAAAGATAAGAAAAAACGCTCACTTGAATATAGCAGACACTTCAGACAGATCGACACCCAGCGCATCCCGTGCAATTGCCGACAAGGCATCGGATGCCCCCTTTATGTGTATTGTAGTCTGGACATGAGTCATTGACTCCCCGGGCGACAAGGCAGCAGCAGGAGAAGATGTCTCGATTTCATAGAACGGTCCCATGATGGTCCCGGTCTCAGTCGGGCCGTCGTTGTAGGAATTTATCACGTCTCCGCAGAAAGGATCTTCCTGAGGGCCCCACTGACCGTTGACATAGTCACAGGAGCCATCAGGCATAGAGTAGATGAGGATGTTGAGCACTCCGGCCTCGCTGTCATAGCTTCCGCAGATACCCTTCGCACTCCCGGCTGGAAGACCTATTTTGGAACGGAACTTTCCGTCTATCTTGAAACAAGCCAGACCATCCCTGACCACGAGTCTGTCGGAAGGCACCGGGCCGAAATAATCATCCTTCACCGGTTTTCCCGAATACTCGGTATCGTAAGGGATGAACACGGTTGTGGCAGGAGTGGGAGCATACATGCCCAGAAGCCATACAGATGGCATCCCTGTCTCTTTCGTCCATGCCGAATCGCCCTGGTTGACAAGCGTGTTCTCCGTACGATAGGCGACAACCTTGATACCGTCGGGCAGAGAAATGCCCAGCAGGGATTCGAGCTCATGGAAATCCAGCAGTGAGACCTTGCGGCGCGCTCCGATAGAGAACTCGACATCGGAGGCATTTGACGCCTTGTAGTCCAAAGCCATCTCTATGCAGCTTCCTGACTGCGACAGGACCATGAAAGAATCCGTGTCCTCGAAGGAAGGAACCTTCCAGTTTGAATATTCCTGGACTTCCCCTTTGCGGAAGTACCAGGAGAAAGGACCTCCTTCAGGTCCGATCCAGAAACGCTCTTCACCTCCGAAATTATTGAACTGCGGCGACACTTCACCGGAAGCTATGAATCTGTGGTTCATCCATCCCAGACTAGTTCCTTCCATGCCGGAAGGAGTGGATGTCATCACCCTCCCCTGCCATGCCGGTACGACGGCAATTCTCGCGCTGCCATCGTCACTGACAAGTTCGGAGACATTGACTCCGCAGTCTTTCAGAAATTCAAGATCGTAACCGTATGTACCCATTTCATATTCTTTGACGCAGCCACAGAGAGCGAGAGCAAGAAAGGCCGCAGGAACAATTCTTTTCATTTCATGGTCAGTCTATGTCCTCGACAGGAGCGACGGGGCCTCCGGAACCTTCCTGCATAAGGAAGCGCTTCATGAACTCATTGAGGTCTCCGTCCAGCACGCCCTGCGTGTCGGCAGTCTTGAAACCAGTCCGCAAGTCATTGACCATCTTGTACGGATGCAGGACATACGAACGGATCTGAGAGCCCCATTCGATTCTCTTCTTGGAGCCCTCGATCTCGGCCTTCTTTGCATCACGTCTCTTCATCTCGAGATCGTACAGACGCGACTTGAGCAGAAGCAGAGCCTTGGCCCTGTTCTTCGGCTGGTCTCGGGTTTCGGTGTTCTCGATAAGTATCTCTTCTTCCTTGCCGGTGTCAGGGTCGGAATAGAGATAGCGCAGGCGGACTCCAGACTCGACCTTGTTGACATTCTGGCCTCCATGGCCTCCAGCCCTGAAGGTGTCCCAGGAGAGCTTCGCAGGATTGACGGTAACCTCGATCGAATCATCGACAAGAGGATAGACGAAGACAGAGGAGAAAGTCGTCTGACGCTTGCCCTGAGCATTGAAAGGAGAAATGCGCACAAGCCTGTGCACACCATTTTCAGCCTTGAGGTAACCATAGGCATATTCGCCGTCAAATTCTATGGTGACCGACTTGATGCCGACCTCGTCACCTTCCTGAAGGTCTGTGACAGTCACCTTGTGGCCGTTGCGCTCTCCCCAGCGCATGTACATTCTCATCAGCATGGCGCTCCAGTCATTTGCCTCCGTGCCTCCAGCACCTGAATTGATGGTCAGGACGGCTCCGAGGCTGTCCCCTTCCCCGCCAAGCATGTTCCTGAGTTCCAGTGCATCGATGTCCGCTTCGGCCAGCGAATATGCAGAATCCAATTCGCGAGACTCCTCAGTTGAAGCAGTCTCGTCATCGGTTCCTTCCAGGCTGTCCTTGGCGAAATCGTACAGGACATCCAGATCATCCACCTCAGTGGAAGCCTTGTCGAATCCGGAGACCCAGAACTTTATGCCATTGAGATTCTTCATGAAACTCTCCGCAGCCTTCGGGTCATTCCAGAAGTCCGGAGCTTCAGTCTTCTTCTGCAGGGAAGTCACCTGGCTGCGCTTGCCTTCAATGTCAAGGCATCTGCCAAGTGTATCGATACGCTGATGCAATGCATCTATCTGATCTTTGAGAATCATCCTCTCGTCAGTTTAAAGGGTGATGCGGGCAGGGTACCATACCGCGCCCTGGAAATGCAAATTTACTAATTTATTGCTGAAAAGGAGTATATTTGCACAATCAGATTCATACTGAAATGATAGGCATTTTCGATTCAGGGTCAGGTGGCCTTTCCGTACTGAAGGAGATCATCCGTCTTCTTCCGGGAGAAGAATATGTCTATTATTCCGACAATGCGAACTGCCCATACGGGGAAAAAAGCGCTGAATTCATTCAAGATAGGGCCAGGGAGATTGCAGGTCTGCTGATAGCCAAAGGCGCACAGATAATCGTTGTAGCATGCAACACTGCCACCGCGGCGGCGATTGCCACCCTGAGAGCCGAGTTTCCGGTCAAGTTCATCGGGATGGAGCCGGCAGTCAAGCCGGCAGCTCTAAGTTCAAGGACCGGCCGCATCGGCGTCCTTGCGACAGCAGGAACCCTCAAGGCTTCAAAATATCTGAGCACAAGGGAGAAATTCGAAGACGGGACAATGATTGTCGAGCATGTGGGCCAAGGCTTCGTGGAACTCGTGGAGAACGGAGTCCTGGACGGACCGGAGGCGGAGCAGACAGTACGTGACAGTGTCCAGCCGCTGATCGACGCGGGAGTGGACAGGATCGTGCTGGGCTGCACCCATTATCCTTTCCTCAGGAAAGTGATCGAACGCGTCGCTGGACCGGACATCCAGATAATCGACCCCGCGCCTGCAGTTGCAAGACACCTTGTCGATGTGATGCGTCAGGAAGGGCTGTTGAAAGAGGCCGCGCTCCAGTCCGATGCGAAGCCGGTGCCACGGATTGAACTGATTGCATCCGGTCCTGAAGATTCGGCGAGAAGAATTCTCTCCACGTTTGCAGAAGCAAAGGACTGAGACAAGAAAGACAAAGACAGAATCATGGCAGACAACTACTTGGAAAAGAGATATGAGGAAATAAGCAGTCAAGGTAAGAAGACTGCTTGTTCAAATCCTTCAATCGACACCTTGCTGACGCGGAACAGAAGCACACGCGGTTACCGGAAGGACATGACAGTCAAGTTCCAGCAGCTTGAGAGAATCATTGCTGTCAACACCAAGGTCGCTTCGACAAGGAACCGCCAGGCGCTGCGCTTCCGTCCCATAGTGCAAGGTCCCGAAGCTGACGCAATCCTGAAAAACGTGACGATGGGCGCAGCGCTTCCCGAACTGCATCTGCCTCTTCCAGGTACAGAACCGGAAGCTTTCATCCTGATTGCGAGTCCCTTCCCAGAAGACCAGAACCTCTTCATCGATCTTGGAATATCCCTGCAGAGCATGCTTCTCAAAGCCGTGAGCATGGGTCTGAACGGATTGATCATAAGGGCCTTCAATCGGGAGAAAATCTCCCAAAGCCTGAGACTTCCGGAAGAGATGAAACTCCTCTGCGTCCTTGCGATAGGCAAAAGCGCGGAGAAGGCTCAGACAGTCAGCGTCAGCGCAGGTGAGCCTCTCACATACTATCGCAAAGACGGAATCCATTGTGTGCCCAAGATCAAGGCAGAGGACCTGATGTTCTGAGCGGAAAACAATTCAAGGCAAAAATAAACAACGAAATAATGAACATGGACAGAATCAACATCCCATACTGCTCCGACAAGTACCAGTACACAATGGGAAAATCATTTCTCGAGACCGGAAGGAAAGACAGCATCGCCGTCTTCAATCTTTTCTACCGCAAGGCACCGGAAAACAACAACTGGGCTGTCGTAAGCGGCACTGAGGAAATCATTGAATGCGTGCGAGGCCTCGGAAACGCAGAGCCGGAATTCTACGAGAAGTTTCTTCCGGGTGAAGAATATGCAGAATTCCGCAAGTACCTCTCGACCATGAAGTTCACCGGTAATGTGTACGCGATGAGAGAAGGAGAGATAGCATTCCCGAACCAGCCGATAGTGATTGTCGAAGCTCCGCTCATAGAGGCGCAGGTGCTCGAGACTCCGATGCTATGCATCCTGAACCATCAGATGGCAGTGGCTACCAAGGCCTCCAGAGTCTGCAGGGCTACGGACAGACCCGTCAGTGAATTCGGATCCAGGCGCGCACATGGTCCATGGGCAGCCACCTTCGGTGCGAAGGCGGCAATCATCGCAGGATGCGCAAGCACATCCAACATCCTCACGGGAGTGATGAACGGAGTACCCTCCACCGGAACCATGGCTCACAGTTTCGTGACTTCCTATGGCAGCACGGTCGAAGGAGAGCACAAGGCTTTCACAGACTACATCGAGACACACAGGGGAGAAAACCTCATCCTCCTCATCGACACCTATGACACGCTGAAGTGCGGTGTCCTCAATGCCATACGCTCCTTCAAGGAATGCGGGATAGATGACAGTTACCCTTACGGCTATGGAGTACGACTGGACAGCGGTGACCTGGCCTATCTCTCAAACAAGGTCAGGAAGGTTCTGGATGCTCACGGAATGAGCAAGTGCAAGATCTTTGCGACAAATTCGCTTGACGAGTATCTCATCACGGACCTTGAGCGTCAGGGTGCGAAGATCGACTGCTATGGAGTGGGCGATGCAATCGCGACGAGCAAGGCGGCACCTTGTTTCGGCAATGTGTACAAGCTTGTCCAGATTGACGGGACTCCGGTCCTGAAAAGGTCAGAAGACACCGTGAAGCTGATAAATCCGGGATTCCAGGTGACTTACAGAATCACGAAGGCGGATCCGGATCTCGGAGACATCTACAAGGCCGATGTCACCTGTCTCAGAGGAGACGCACTCTCCAGAAAAATCGAAGCCGGCGAGCAGTTCACCATCACAGATGAGCAGGACCGCTACAAGTACAAGACCTTCGAGGCGGGAGAATATTCATGGAGAATACTCCAGGACCTTGTCATCAAGGACGGAGAACGTTGCGCCGCACCTCACACGCTGATGGAGAAGAAAGCCTACTACAATGACACGCTCGCCCATTTCAGCCCGTCAGAAAGACGTCTGATCAACCCTCACTACTACAAGGTGGACATCTCGGACGAACTGTACAATCTCAAGATATCCATCCTGAACACCCTGAACAAGGAAATCGCCGGGTTCAAGATCGACTAGGAAGTCTCCTCTATCGATTCCCTTACAGAACGCAGATAGCCCTTGCACGCTTCGATAAGTTCTCGTGACCGTTTCACGAGAGCTCCTATGTCGTCGAGGCTCGTCGTCGGATCCTCTACCTTCGCCGAAATGCGTTCAAGTTCTTCGAGGGCCTTTGAATAGTCAAATTTTTCCTGTTCCATATTCATTGATTTCATATTGTTTCAAGTCAGTGCTGAAGTTTTCATGAGCCAAGGCCGGCGATCATTTCGGAATCTTCCTCGCCGGGGATGTTGCTGTGACGGTCGATCTCGACGACCCCGCATCTGAGGGTTCCGTCAGCGAACATCATCTGGACTCGGTCCCCTACCTTGCTCCCGGACACAGAACCGATCTTCACGCCGTCACGGTCGAGAGCCAGGACGAACCCTTTGCGAAGAATGTTCCTCGGATCGGTACTCTCGATCCTGGTTTCAACCTTCATCAAGGCAGACCAAGCTTCCGACAGGGCGGAAGATGCTCCGAGGCGGACTCTTGTTTCAATTCTGTCCACTCGTGAAGATGCTCTTTCAACCTGTCTCTCTCCCGCACGCATGATTCTGTCGGACATACGTTCCAGACTGTGGAGCGCCGCCGTCAGCCTTTCAGAAGAACCTCGTGACAGGCGCACGGACAGCATCTCCAGATAATGCCCGGCTGACTGCACCCTCCCTTTCGAAGCAAGTGAAATGCGTGATTCAAGGAGGTCGATTTCCGACCTCATTCTCGCAAGACGGTTTGAGAAGGCCATCAGCAGACGGGATTCATACGCATCCAGCCGCTGATCCTCTGCGATGTAACACTCGAGGAAAAGGTCGGCAAGCGCGGTAGGAGTCTTGACCGATGCACATGCGACCATGTCAGCGACATGGTGATCCCTTTCATGTCCCACAGCCGTAAAGACCGGAATCGGACAACGGGCAATCGTACATGCAAGGTCATAATCGTCGAAGCAGGACAGGTCCAGTTCGGAACCGCCGCCACGAAGGATCAGGATGGCATCGAACCTGACATTCCCGGACACGATGGCATCAAAGGCTGAAATCATCGATGCCGGTGCGCCCTCCCCTTGCATGAGAGCCTCAAAGAGGTGCACGTCAAAGACAAAGCCTTGCTCATTGTCCGTCAGATGGCGACAGAAGTCTCCATATCCTGCCGCAGTGCCGGCAGAAATCACTGCTAGCGAATACGGGAGGAGAGGCAGCCGGAGACGTTTCTGCAGGCCTAGCAGTCCTTCCTTTTCAAGCCTTTCGACAGTCTGCTGACGCAGACGTTCGTTTGCGCCGAGAGTGAAATCAGGATCTATGTCATCGATCACGAGAGAAAAACCATAGACCGGATGATAGCTGACCTGAACCCTGGCGAGTATCTCCATTCCTGAATCAAGAGATGTTCCGGTGACACCCCGGAAACACTGGTCGATGCCATACCAATGTGAAGCCCAGATCACAGCCCGAGCCTTGGCCGAGACTGTTCCGGATTCATTCTGACACAGCTCCAGATAGCAATGTCCATTCTGTTTCCTGCTGATGCTGCTGATTTCAGCCCTGACCCACAGACGATCCGGGAAAATGGATTCCACACCCCTCTTCAAACGTGCCTGCAAGGCGGCCAGGTCCATGTAGTTCTTTTGCATGACTTAAGGCTTGTTTCTCTTACAAAATTAACAAAAAAGGGCTATCTTTGCATAATATAGTCCGAGTTAGATTAAAGATGACCATCACCGAAGCAATATTCGCCGGAAGCAGCACAAGGGACAGTCAGAAACCATCCCTGAAACTGCCTGAATTTGCATTCATAGGCAGGTCGAATGTCGGCAAGTCATCACTGATAAACATGCTTTGCGGCAACAGCAAGCTGGCGAAGACTTCTTCCACTCCGGGAAAGACCAAGCTCATCAACCATTTCCGGATCAATGGCAAATGGTATCTGGTGGATCTTCCGGGATACGGTTTTGCAAAGATTTCCAAGACAGCCAGGGAAGAACTCAGGACCATGATCAACGACTACATCAGAAATTCCAGAGAGATGGTGATGATGTTTGTCCTGATTGACTCCAGACACGACATAGCAAAGATAGACAGGGACTTTCTCGCAGGACTGGGCGAAAACGGAGTCCCTTTTGCAATAATATTCACCAAAGGAGACAAACTCGGTCCGAATGCGCTGAAAGCGCAGATTGAGCGGGACCGGACGATACTCCTCGAAGACTGGGAGACGCTTCCTCCGATGTTCGCATCGAGTGCGCAGACCGGGGCTGGGAAAGAAGAAATACTTGACTACATTCAGCAATATATTTAACCGACATCATGTACTACAAAGAGCACAGAATGGAATTGTTTGCCTGCAGAGCCTCCAAGGATTTCGCAGACAAGGTCATTGATGGTCTGAACAAACTTGCAGACGAAGGCGAGAACTACCACCTCGGAGCAAGTGAGGTAACCCCTTTCAGTGACGGAGAATTCGTACCTTCCTTCACTGACAGCGTGAGAGGTGCCACCGTGTTTATCCTTCAATCGACATTCCCGCCTTCTGACAATCTCATGGAACTTCTCCTGACGATAGACGCTGCCAAGAGAGCATCAGCAGACAAGGTCATCGCAGTGATGCCTTACTTCGGATGGGCAAGACAGGACAGGAAGGACAAGCCGAGAGTTGCAATCGGGGCAAAGCTCGTAGCCAACCTCCTCACGGCAGCGGGTGTTGACAGGGTGATGACATGTGACCTCCATGCAGACCAGATCCAGGGATTCTTCGACATTCCTGTGGACCATGTCTATGCGAGCAAGGTATTCGTGCCATACATCAAGTCTCTGAACATAGAAAATCTTGCTATCGCAGCCCCTGACATGGGTGGAGCGAAGAGGGCCAATGCATACGCCAAGGCACTCGCATGCCCGGTGATCATCTGCCACAAGTCACGTGAAAGGGCAAATGTCGTCGCTTCGATCACTGCGATAGGTGATGTCGAGGGAAAGAATGTGGTCATCGTGGATGACCTCATCGACACGGCAGGCACCCTCTGCAAGGCTGCTGAAGTCCTGATGAGCAAGGGAGCAAAGAGCGTAAGGGCCTGCGCGACCCATCCGGTCCTCTCAGGGCCAGCCTACGACAGGATCAACAATTCATGCATCGAGGAAGTCTTCGTGACAGACACGATTCCTCTCAGCACCACGGCAGACACTCACAAGATCAAGGTTGTCTCCATGGCTGAGATCTTCTCGGCAGTGATCCGCAAGGTCTATCACTACGAGCCTATCAGCACAGAGTTCATCTTCTAGTTCCAGCGACAGCCGATGAAGACCCTTCTCGCCGCAATAATACTCCTGGGATTCGGTGTGTTCGGAATGTGCTTCAACATCATCTTCCGGAAGAACGGAGAATTCCCCGAGACAGAAATCAGCAAGAACAAGGAGATGCGCAGGCTCGGAATCAAATGCATGAACGAGCAGGAGAAGGAGATGCTGGGATGCTCAGAAAAGGAGCGCAGGACATCCTGCACCGGCAACTACAGCGAAGCATGCAGCGGATGCAGCTTCCAGACTTCCGGACTTGGCAGAGTCAAGGCAAGGAAGGTAACCAAAGAATAAAGGAAAGAATATGAGTTTAGTCGCAATCGTCGGACGGCCGAATGTCGGCAAGTCGACACTGTTCAACCGTCTCGTCGGCATGCGCAAGGCAATTGTCGATGAGACAGCTGGTGTTACCAGAGACCGCCACTACGGTAAATGCGAATGGAATGGAAGAGAATTCTCTGTCGTGGACACTGGCGGATGGACGACCAACTCGGATGACGTCTTCGAAGAAGCCATCCGAAGGCAGGTCGTGATCGCAATCGAAGAAGCGGATGTCGTCCTCTTCATGGTCGAGGCTGCCACAGGAATCACAGACTATGACGCTGAGATTGCCGACATACTGCGCCGCAGCGGGAAACCGGTAGTGCTCTGTGTCAACAAGGTGGATTCAGGTGAGAAAGTCTTCGACACATACCAGTTCTATGCGCTGGGTCTTGGAGAGATCTGGAGCATCTCCGCTGCGAACGGCAGCGGAACCGGCGACCTTCTGGATGAAGTCGTGAGAGTCCTTCCCGAGGACACTTCCTTCGAAGATGAAGACAGACCTGACCTTCCGCACATCGCGATTGTCGGGAAACCGAATGTGGGCAAGTCCTCGCTGACGAATGCCCTGCTTGGTGAAGAAAGGAACATCGTTACGCCTGTCGCCGGAACGACAAGGGATTCGATATCGACCTACTACAACAAGTTCAACCATGAGTTCATGCTCGTGGACACTGCAGGCATGCGCAAGAAGAACAAGGTCAATGAAGACCTCGAATTCTATTCCGTCATGCGGTCAATAAGAGCAATCGAGAAAGCAGATGTCTGCATCCTGATGATCGACGCGAACAGCGGCATGGAAGCACAGGACATGAGCATATTCAACCTGATTGTCCGCAACAGGAAGGCTTGCGTACTTGTCGTCAACAAATGGGACCTCTTCATCAAGGACAGCAACACCTTGAAGGAATATGAAGCTTCGCTAAGACGCAGGATAGCTCCTTTCGATGACGTTCCGATCATATTCACATCAGTAACGAAGAAGCAGAGGATAATGGATGTTCTCGACGCAGCTGCGCATGTGTCAGAGAACTACAAGAGGAAACTTTCCACGGCAAGGCTCAACGAGGCTATGCTTCCCGAAATCGAAGAATGTCCTCCTCCGTCATGGAAAGGAAAGTATGTCAAGATCAAGTACGTCACACAGCTTCCGACAAGATTCCCGGCATTTGCATTCTTCTGTAACCTGCCTCAATACGTCAAGGATCCTTACAAGAGATTCCTTGAGAACAAGCTGAGAGAGCATTTCGATCTTCTGGGATGCCCTGTACAGATCTTCATGAGGGCGAAATAATCATTCCTCATGCTCCTCAATGTCCTGAAATCGCTGATAATAGGCATCTGTGCCTCTGCACCTCTGGGTCCGGTAGCCATACTTGTGATGCAGAAGTCCTTGAGTTATGGACACAGGTCAGGATTCTTCACAGGGCTCGGGGCGACAACGGTTGACACCACCTACGCCACATTGTCGATCTTTGCGCTGGCATTCACTCAGAATTTCATACGCACGTACGAGTACAGAATCTATCTGATTGGAGGAATCATCGTAGCGATTCTTG
>R14__coassemble_1462_pt1 | contig 11885 bp, 5 predicted proteins | sample R14__metabat2_high_PE_037 | metagenome-assembled genome bin R14
AATGAGAACCTTACATGGGAGCTTGCAAAGAAGATGAATGTCGGTGTTGAACTCGGTATCATCAAGGATTTCCGCTTCCAGTTCGACTACTTCACTGAGAATCGTGACCAGATCCTTATCTCTCGTCAGACCATTCCTGCATTCCAGGGTGTCGATGCATCTTACATCCCTAAAGTCAACATGGGTATTGTTGAGAACCACGGTTATGAAATCGAGGCCAGCTACAGCCATACTTTCAACAAGGATTTCTCATTCTCCATCAAGGGTAACATGGGCTTCAACGACAACAAGGTCATCGAATATGATGAGCCTATGCTTGACGATTCCTATGCTTATCAGTACCAGACTGAAGGCTTCCGCCTTGGTCAGGCTTGGGGTTACCTCATTGACTGGGATTCTCCTGGCAAGGGTTATTTCACCTCACAGGAAGAAATCGACAATTATTACTCGTATGATGGTCTTGGTACACCTAGACCTGGTGACTTCGTCTACAAGGATGTCAACGGTGATGGTGTGATCAGCGTCAAGGATATCTCTCCTATCGGTTACTCAACCTCCATCCCTGGTCTCAACTATGGTGTCACACTCGGACTCAACTTCAAGGGCTTCGACTTCAACATCCTCTTCTCAGGTCTTGGTCGTTATTCCAAGTACTACAGTGGAGCTGGTGTCGTAGAGTACACCAAGTCAGGTACCTATTTCGATTGGCATAGGAATGCCTGGACTCAGGAGCGTTATGAGAATGGTGAGAAGATCACCTATCCTGCTCTTTCTACTGCATCAACTTCAAGTACTACAACTAACGATTTCTTCATTCAGAATCGTTCTTTCCTCCGTCTCAAGAACGTTGAGCTCGGTTATACTCTTCCTAACAAGTTACTCAGCCGCGCTGGTGTGAAGGGTCTTCGCATCTATGTCAGCGGTCAGAACCTTTGCGTATGGGACGGCCTTCGCATCACTCACATAGATCCTGAGCAGAATGCCTCTAACGGCTATCCTATTACCAAGAATGTCAGTGTTGGAGTCAATATTAACTTCTAATGACAGATGATTATGAAAAATAAGTCTATTATTATCATTGCTTGTCTTCTCGTCTCAGCTCTCGTCAGTTGCTCAAAGGCTCTTGACCAGGCTCCTGATGGAAAGATATCACTTGATGATGTCTTCACTGACCCGGATCAGACAATGTATTATCTCAATTCCTGCTATCAGAGCATTCCATACAAGGCTTGCCGCTACTATTTCTGGAGCCGTGGACCTGTTGTCTGGTGTGACGATGCATGGGATGCCGATGATCTTGATGTTGACTGGGTCGCTTCCCGCAAGTGTTATGATGGTGATGCTTCCGCATCTAAGCACCCTGCATGGGGCAACTATGGTGGAGAAGATCTTCAGTCAAACTACTGGCCAACGTACTTCTCCAGAATCCGCAACTGCTGTGTCTTCCTGAAGAACATCGAGACGGCTGCTGTCCCTAGTGAAGCTGAACGCTCTCGCTGGACTGCTGAGGCTCATCTTCTCCGTGCATACTACTATGCTGAACTTCTCAGATGGTTCGGTACCGGTATTCCGATCGTAAGGGAACCTTATACTCTTGATGCTGATTTCTCCTCTGTCGAGAAGCCATCCTACTATGAGGTTGTCAAGTTCATCATTGAAGATTGTGATGCAGCTATCGCTTGCGACGAACTTCCTTGGAGAATCGAATCTTCTTCTGAGGAAATGCGTATGACCAAGGCTCTTGCATGGGCTATCAAGTCAAGAATGATCGTCTATGCTGCCAGTCCTCTTTACAATGAAGGTGAGAACTACTGGGAAGAAGCCTACACAATCAACAAGGCTGCTGTCGCCGCTCTTGAGGGTCATGGTTATGAGCTCTACACCAAGGCTACCATGTCAACTTGGACTGATGAGAAGGCACACCTTCCAAATGCTGCCGCACAGGCTTTCAACGAATATTTCTGCAACTCTGCAGCTTATTCTTCAGATCCTGCTGACAAGGAGACCATCTACCAGCTTTATGATTCCGGTAACTGGGATCTCGGTAACGTCGATGGTATCGGCTGTATGAAGGGTTACAAGACAGGAACCTGCCCTACACAGGAACTTGTTGATGCATTCGAGACCACCAACGGTGAGACCGTCCTTGATCTTTCAAAGCCGTATCTTGATGAACAGCACCTCAATCCTAACTACAACAAGAGCAACACTCTCTACAATCAGAACGACCCTTATGCAAACAGGGACCCTCGTTTCTATGCTACCATCTACTACAATGGTGCAAAGAGATACTGCTCTTGGTCAACTGCCGCTCAATCAATTTCATGGGAGAACCTCGGACAGGATAAGGGTTACAATGACCGTACAATCACAACTTGGGCTGCCTATGAGGAGGCTGATGGAACCATCAACGCCACATACGAGCCTCTGATGGGTCTTGACTTCACTAAGCGTACATCAACCCGTACAGGTTACTTCGAGAGAAAGTTCCTCCACCCTACAGCCGGAAATGACCAGTCTGTAAATGGTGCACGTCACAAGGACTATCGTCTTGCTGAGGTCTATCTCAATCTTGCTGAGGCAGCCAATGAGGCAGGTCACAGCGCTGATGCACTTACCTACGTCAACAAGGTCCGTGCGCGTGCCACCATGCCTAACCTCACTGAGACTGACAAGACAAAACTTCGTCTCCGTCTCCAGAACGAGCGCCGTGTCGAGTTCGCTCTCGAGCAGAACCGTTACTTCGATGTCCGTCGCTGGCATAATCCTGACGAGGATCTTTCCGATACCGACCATTGGGTAACTGCTGCTTACATCACTCACATGAAGGATGGTTCCTACAAGTATGGACGTACAACCATCAAGGAGCGTCAGTGCTACACCAACAAGTGGCTCAAGGCAGCTATCCCTCAGTCTGAGATCAGTAACGTCATGGCTATCTCCGGTAACAACTGGCAGAACCCAGGATGGTAGTAGATTAATCTCAATGAATTCTTAACAGATATCAAATATGATAAACAAGAATATAATCACAGCAGTTGCGCTTCTTCTGTTCGGTTCTGCCTTCCAGATGAACGCACAGACCGACATAGTGGTCTCTGGTACCGTAAAGGATGTTTACGGTAATCCTCTGCCTGGCGTGATTGTCTCAGCTAATCATAAGGATCTTTACATCACTGACAAGAATGGTGAGTACACCGCTACGGCCGACAGGTCAGACGAGCTCACTTTCTCCCTCCTTGGCTACAAGCAGGCAGCTGTTAAGGCTGGTTCTAAGATGGAAGTTGTCCTTGAGGATGACGCACACAATCTTGCTCAGAGTGTTAACCTCGGTTATGCTTCTCAGTACAAAGAGGTTATGTCTGACGCTGTCTCAAGTGTCTCCGGTGAGGTTCTCGGAAGATCCCTGATGTCACGTCTTCAGGGTACTTTCTCCGGCCAGCTTTCCGGTCTTACTACCATTGAGTCTTCATTTGAGCCTGCATACGAGGATCTTTCAATGTACATCCGCGGTCTTTCCACCGTCCATGGTGGAACTGCCGGTGTCGTCATCGACGGAATCTTCTATGGCTCCTATGCACATGACATCCTTTACAGAATCTCTCCTGAAGAGGTAGAATCCATTGCTGTACTCAAGGATGGTGCTTCACAGGCCATCTATGGTGTCTCCGGTGCCAATGGTGTCATTGTCATCAACACCAAGCGCGGTACTCCTGGCAAGCTCAAGGTCGGTGTCAACATTTCTGAGACTGTTCAGCAGCCTAGCTATGTTGCAAAGGCTTTTGATTCTTACACCTATGCAACTCTCCGCAATCAGGCTGGCATGAACGATGGTCTTGGTGCAAATGCTTTCTACTCAGAGGATGCACTCGAGCAGTTCAAGGCTGGTGGAAACGAACTTTATCCTAACACTGACTGGCAGGATCTCCTTGTAAAGAAGCTCTTCAACCAGCAGAGGATCGCTCTCGACGCCACTGGCGGTAACGAGAATGTCAAGTTCTACTCCAACTTCAACGTTGCCCGTCAGGGTGGTTTCTTCAACACTGACAACGAGAAGTACGATTCAAACAATGAGAAGTACAGGATCAACTTCCGCTCCAATGTCGACATCAAGGTCAACAACTGGATCAGCATGTGGATGAACCTTGCCGGTTCTGTCGTCAAGGCTCACACTCCTAACGGAAGTGTTGCTTACAACTCAACAATCTACAACATGATCACATGGATGCCTTCTACTCTCTATGGCCCTGTCACCCCTACCGTCTATGATGATGCAGGTGAAATCCTTGAGGAAGGCGGTCACGTGACCACCACCACCAACATCGGTTCATCTCCTTATGGTGAGCTCAATCGCAGTGGTTATTCAAATGCTACCAACACCAACATCTATGGTCAGGCTGGTATCAAGTTCGACCTCTCATTCATCACTCCTGGTCTCTGGGCCGGTGGAAGTGTAGGATATCTTTCTTACATCACTGCTACATTGACCACTACCCAGTCATATGCTAGGTACACCCGTGATGAGGATTGGAGCACCCTGAACTTCACTCAGCATGGTACTACTCTTGACGGTACCCTCGGCTATGGCAAGGGAACTGCTCTCTACGGCTATCTCTCTTACAAGGCCAACATCGGCTGGGCAAGGGATTTCGGAAAGCATCATATTTCTGCCGATGCATTCGGTACATATCAGGAATTTGATGACATCACCGGAAACATCGCTGCCACTTACGATTTCAGACGTGGCTACACTGGAGCTGAACTCATGTATGACTATGCCAAGAGGTATGCCGTAAAGGTTTCCACCGGCTACTCTGCATCTGACTACTTCCCACGTGCAACACGTTGGATCTGGACTCCTGGTGTGTCTGCAGCTTGGATTGCTTCCAATGAGTCTTTCATGAAGGACGCTGTCCCTGCAATCTCTCTCCTCAAGATCCGTGGATCCTATGCCATCACCGGTAACGATACCACTGGCTACGACCGTTATGACTACAAGGATCAGGTTACCAGCACAGGTGGCGGTACTGTAAGTTATCTTCAATACTACACCAATGAAACTGCCTATGGTAATGCATACCTTGCCCCTGAAAAGATCAAGAAGGCCAATGTCGGTATCGATCTCGGTATCGCAAACCAGCTTGAAGTCAACTTCGATGTCTTCAAGGAGCACATGACCAACGGTCTTAACCGTTCTACTGCAGCTATTCCTGCTTACCAGGGTATTGCTCTCGGTTCTTACCCTATCACCAACCTCTCAGAGTATGAGAACAAGGGTTGGGAACTCGGTATCTCCTACAGAAAGCGTTTCAACTCTGACTTCGCAGTCAATCTTGCAGGTCACCTTGACTACAACAAGAACAAGGTCATCTACACCGGTGAAGCTGCTTACGATGATACCTATGCTTACCAGTACCGTACACAGGGTTATGCTTACGGCCAGGAGTGGGGTTATCTCGTAGATTGGAGCAATGGCAACGGTCTCTTCAACTTCCAGGATGAAATCGACAACTCTGCACAGTACTCATTCGGTACTCCTAGAGTCGGAGACATCAAGTACCAGGATCTCAACGAAGACGGTGTCATTGACGTCAGGGATCAGGCTCCTATCGGAAACGGCAGCCTTCCTCGCTACAACTTCGGTGTAAACCTTGGTTTCAGCTACAAGAACCTTGAGGTCAACCTCCTCTTCCAGGGTGTTGCCAAGTACTCAAGGAACTATCTCAGCCTTATCACACAGAGCTCCAGCTATGACGGTATCTACACCGACAGCGCTCTTGGTGCATGGACTTCCGAGAAGTGGCTTAATGATGAGACCATCACTTACCCAGCTCTCTCAACTACCGCTACCACCAACAACCAGAACAACGACTTCATGATGAGGGACGCTTCATTCGTCCGTCTGAAGAATGCCGAGATCGCTTACAAGCTTCCTAGAAAGGTTTGCGACTTCCTTAATGCAAGCTCATTCAAGGTCTATCTCAGCGGTCAGAACCTCTTCACAATCGATGATCTTGGTGTGGACATGCCTGTTGAAGGTAGCTACAACGCATTCCCTATCATGAGGATGTACAGACTTGGTATCAATCTTACATTCTAATCGGGAACTTGTTAATTGCTAAAAGATTTGAATGATATGAAAAAATACTACATTCTTATTTTCGTGCTTGTAGCTTCTTTGGGACTTTCTTCATGTCAGAGTAAGTTTGACCTTAGGTCCAACGGTACGATCGACATGACTGACGTATTCAAGGATCGTAACAGCATCAAGGGTTATCTCAATGCCTGCTACAGCTATCTTTCTTCTGTAAGTCCATCTATTAATAATGGTGCTTACACTGATGATGCACAGCACAGTCAGGCTATTACTGCCGGTACTTCTTACGATTACTGGTACAATGCCGGTGTCACTGCTTCCAACTTCGCATCCTACAACATGGACGGCGATCCTTGGACAAATCTCTGGATCGGTGTCAGGAAGTGCAACGTGTTCCTCGCAAACATTGATGATGCTACAGGTGACATGACTCAGAGCGAGCGCCAGTGCTGGAAGGCTCAGGCATATGTGCTCAGAGGATACTACTATCTCCAGCTCATCAAGAGATACGGAAATGTTCCTCTTATCCTTGAGGATCTCGGTACAACTCATGATTTCTCAAGTGACACAAAGGCTACCATCTCTGCAATCGCCACTCAGATCATCTCTGACTGTGATGCTGCCATTGCTACTCCTGACGGTGACGATTTCTCATATTTCCAGACAACCCTTACCTGGGGTATGATGACCAAGGCTGTTGCCCAGGCCGTCAGAGCTGAAACTGCAATGTATGCCATCAGCCCGCTTCTCAATGACGGTTTCTCAAAGGAAACTGCTCTTTCAGTTGCAGCTGATGCTCTTCAGCAGCTCCTCTCTCATGACTACTCTCTCTGGACATCAGAAGGTGCAGGTGTAAATGCATACGCTACTTACTACCTTACCAATCCTAACGATGGACGTTCTGCTGACAAGGAGACCATCTATGGTGGCTCTCAGGTCGCTGTCTGGTCATCCTGCGGTATTCCTACCGTTGCCGGTACCAGCACTGCAGGCGCTTGCCCTACTCAGGAACTTGTTGATGCTTATGAAATGGCCAACGGTCAGGTTGCCATCACTGGCTACAGCGATGCAGCTCACCTTCAGCCTATCATCAACACCGCTTCCGGTTACGATGCTGCTAAGCCTTACCTCAACAGGGATCCTCGTTTCTATGCTACCATCTGGTACAATGGAAGCAAGAGAGGCTCTACCACCATCAACACTGCCAACGGTGCTACCTGTGCTATCAACAACACAAACATCAAGTACACCCATACGGGTTACTACATGCGCAAGTACTCTCATGACAATTCCAACAAGAACGCCAACTTTGACGGTTACATCCGTACACTCCGTCTGACCCAGGTTTACTACAACTTCGCAGAGGTTGCTTACCAGGTCTCAGGTCCGGACACCAAGGTTTCAGGTCTCAACATGTCTGCACGTGATGCTGTCAATGCTGTACGTGCAAGAGTCGGCCAGCCTGAGATTCCTTCAGGACTCTCAGCATCTGATTTCGAGACAAGATACCGCAATGACCGCCGTGTCGAGTTCGCTCTTGAGGGCGACCGTTACTTCAGCCTCCGTCGTTGGAAGACTCTTTCCGGTACAAGCCGTGTATCCGGTATGACCAGCACTGGCGAGCGCTTCGCCTTCGACGAGCGTCCTACCTGTACTGATAAGTATCTTCTCTATCCTATCAGCATCACCGAGGCCAACAAGACTCAGACTCTTACCGGTACCTCATGGCAGAACGCTGGTTGGGAGTAGTCGGATTTGTTCAATGATTAATTTTTCACGAATATGAAAAAATTCATTTATATGATGATGATCGCTTGCACAGCAGTCTTCTCTTCTTGCTGGAATGATGAAAATCATGGCAGGGATGGAGGAAGCTCTGACAATGTCGATCTTTCCAATCTTGCTGCTACTGGCAGGATCGGTCAGGTTGTCCTTACTTGGGACAATCCTACCAACCCTGACTACTACTACTCAATGGTCTCCTATGTCAATGCTGCCGGTGAAACTGTCAACCAGAAGGTCAGCTACTACAGCGAAGATCCTGACAAGGGCGCAGGTCACACCTACGCCAAGATTCTTGGCTTCAATGACACCAAGACATATGAGTTCACCGTCGTTCCTTACACCTCTTACGGTGTAGCAGGAAAGGCTCAGACCGTCTCTTGTGCTCCAGAGGATGCTGCTTGCGCTTACAAGTACATCCCTGAGACCGTCACTGTCGAGCCTGCAGTTGAAGGTGCTGTTGTCAGCTGGGTCAACGAGTATGAGATTCCTGTGACTGTCAACATTTCTTACAAGAACCTTCTTGGTGAGAATGTAACCGTCAAGGTCAGCAGCGCTGAATCTGGAAGCAAGACCATCGGTGCATTCGTGGATCCTACCACCATCACCGTAACTTCTTCCAACCAGGCTGGCACTGCCACATCTGATGCAAGTTCTTTCCAGGTTACTCCTGCCAAGGGTGAGATTCCTTACACCAACTATTCTGTCATCAAGAACACTGGTGGATATCTTGGCGCTGGTAAGGAGGCTGAAAAGATGATTGACGGTGTCTGGTCTTCTACATGGCATTCAAACACTTCTTCAGCCGGTGATGTCACCATGGTCATCGATCTTTCTGCTGTCTATCAGGTCGCAAAGGTCGAGTTCGTAAAGAGAACCGATGATCCTGATGCAAGCGGCTATCCTGATGTCATCAAGGTCCTCACAAGCGTTGACAACGAGAACTTCACTCTCGCCGGCACACATGAGTTCGATGCAAACTACACATTCAACCATGTCTGCGCATTCGATGCTCCTAAGAACTGCCGTTACATCATGCTTGTCATCAGTCATGGTGGTAACTGGACTCACCTTGCTGAGTTCGTTGCCTACTCTCATGCTGATGCTGTCACCCGTTATGCACAGGAGTCTGCTGATGAGCTTGTCCCTGATCCAGATGATGATGACACATACTATGAGGATACAGAGTATCTCAGGCCAATGCAGCCTTATGATTCTTGGTACAATGAGGGATGGTACAACAATGTAACCTGTACTCAGTCCAACGAGGACAACCCTTCTGAATGGACATACGAGACAACCGGTGGTGACTCATGGGTTCCTCTCGCTCCTCTAGAGAAGGATGCTCCTGGCCCAGTCCTTGTCTTCCACTACAAGTCAACAAGCAATCTTACGTGCGAATTCTTCTGGTGCGCAGGCGGTTTCCCTAACAACCTTGCCGGTGGCTGTGAAACTGCATTCGGCATCAAGAAGAATTCTGACTGGAAGACTCTCACTACCGACATGTCTTCTGCATGGTCAACACATGGCTGGCCAGGAAAGGCTGGTGACGGTGTCCGCTTCGACATCGGTGACGGTGCTGGTGAGACTGTCGTCATCAGACTCATGCACTGGCGTGCTGCTGACTAATCTTTAACTAAATAATATCATGATGAAGAAATCAATCATCTCATCATTGATAGCTCTTTCAATCGTGTCCTGTGCCTCTCCGGTGCAGGACACCATTGATTCTAGCTATGCAGTGGATCTCATGACTGACACATGGGTCGCTACCGATGCTCTCGGTAGGACCATGCCGGACTACGACGAGGTCGGCGCTGTCAAGAATGACCAGCGCAGGGTCGTCGGCATCTTCTACATCACCTGGCATACCCAGGGTTGCAAAAATCTCCCTCAGCCTTATCAGGGAGATGTGACAAAGGTTCTCCAGGCAGATCCGAATGCGAGGATGGAAGCCGACAATCCTGAGTGGAAGCTCGGTTCCTACCATTGGGGAGAGCCTGAGGCTGGCTATTTCCTCAGCCAGGATGAGTGGGTGATCCGCAGGGACATGTCCATGCTCGCAGATGCGGGGGTCGATGTCCTTGTGATGGATGTCACCAATGCTGTACGTTACTGGGACGAATGGGAAGTCCTTTTCTCAACGATGGAAAAGATGAGGGCTGAGGGCAACAAGACTCCTCAGTTCTGCTTCTGGGCATTCAACGGCAATGTGATCGAGGTCGTCCAGTCTCTTTATGACACTTATTACAAAGAACCTAAGTACCAGGATCTCTGGTTCTATTGGGATGGGAAGCCGCTGCTTCTCTACAATGCTGAGCCTGAACTTGATGCCAACGGCGGCCATGCTGCCTACAAGGACGGCACCGCTGACTATTCAGACGAAGTGAAGGACTTCTTTACGCTCAGGAACATGTGGTGGGGCTACTATGAGTGGAACAACCACCGCTTCATCGGCACCGAGGACAACTGGAGTTTCGGCTACAGTATGGCCGACTCAGCTATACTTGCGATGTCTCCTGAGGAACTCCTCTCAACTCACAACGGAAAGCGCGAGGAAGCTGCCGTCACACCGGCACAGCATCCTGTGACCATGACCAAGGTGCCTATGGGTGTCGGAAAGTCCTGGTCCCGCGAATTCGGAGAGCCTGAGCTCAATGAATATGACATGCCTGATTCTGCCTATGTTCCTTGGCTTGGAAAGAAGGTTGCTGATCCTACCGGTTACGGCATCTATTTCCAGGAGCGCTGGGACGATGCTCTCAAGTGCAATCCTGAGTTCCTGTACTTGAATGACTGGAACGAGTGGACTGCCGGCAAGTACAATGGTGAAGTCGGCTGGCTCGGAAGGCAGAATCCTTTCATGTTCGTCGATCAGTACAATGCTGAGTTCAACCGCACTATCTCTCCTATGAAGGGAGGCTACACCGACAACTACTACATGCAGATGGCTCAGAACATCCGTCGTTACAAGGGTGTTCGCCCTATTCCTCAGAACAAGGGCCTGAATGCAATCTCTGTAGATGGAACCTTCGAGGACTGGAGCAAGGTAAAGGTAGAGTACCGTGACACCAAGGGCGACAATGCCCATCGTGATGCTCTCGGCTATGCCAGCATACATTATGTGGACACTACCGGAAGAAATGACATCCTGATGTCAAAGGTCGCAGTCGACAATGACAATGTCTCATTCTACGTAGAGACAGCCGATGCCATCACTCCTTCAACCGATCCTGACTGGATGCTGCTTCTCATCGATTCTGACAAGAATTCATCCACGGGATGGTATGGCTATGATGTTCTCATCAACAAGAATGTCATCGATGGTTCCACCAGCGAGGTCATGAAGTATGAGAACGGTCAGTGGGTCAATGCCGGTACATGCTCTTATGCTGTGGCTGGCAACAAACTTGAACTCTCTGTGGCCAAGTCTCTTCTCGGTGTAGATGGCGATGCGATCACCTTCGATTTCAAGTGGGCTGACAATCCTACCGAACTTGAGGATCCTATCTCTCTCTGCATCCACGGAGACACCGCTCCTAACAGACGTTTCAACTACCGTTTCATCTGGAAGAAGTAATTCTCTGAAAATCCGAGAATAATTTGAAACTTTAAGGGCATGGTCCCATCCGGCAGCATGCCCTTCTCATTTCCTGCAAACCCTCTGAGGAACAAGTGCAGGGGGAAGAAGTACAGATCGATCAATATTCAACTAAAACTGATAATATCATGCTGAGGAACAAGATTCTTGCATCAGTCGCTGTCTCTGCTCTGGTGCTTTCTGCAAGTCCTGCTTCAGGACAGACGGTCAACAGCGATTCGTGGGCTGCTACGGATGCCCTTGGAAGAAAAGTCCGCTCCTATGACGATGCTCCTGAAAAGAGGGATGACAAGTTCGTCGCAATCTTCTACTGGACATGGCATCAAGGCAACGAACCATCGGACTATCCTGTGAAGAACATCTCGGAGATTGTCCGCAAGTACCCTGAAGCCATGAAGGATTACA
>R14__coassemble_1512_pt1 | contig 11563 bp, 7 predicted proteins | sample R14__metabat2_high_PE_037 | metagenome-assembled genome bin R14
TTCTGGAAGACTATGAATCTGCCGTGAAAAGAGGCGCTCCGATCATTGCAGAAATCCTGGGATATGGTTTTTCCAGCAATGGAGAGCACATCTCCTCCCCGAACGTGGACGGCCCTGCGCGTTCTCTCGAGATGGCGATAAGACGGGCTGGGATAGGAATTGATGAGATAGGCTACATCAATGCCCATGCGACATCGACGAAAGTAGGAGATGCCAATGAGGCAAAGGCCATCTACAGGGTCATCGGTGACAGGAAGATAGAAGTCACAAGCACCAAAGGCCAGACGGGACACGAAATGTGGATGGCCGGAGCAAGCGAAGTGATCTACTCGACACTGATGATGAAGAATGGTTTCATCGCCGGAAACCTGAACTTCGAGAACCCGGACGAAGATTCTGCAAAGCTCCTCATTCCCGGAGAGACCATCTCAAAGCATTTCGACACCTTCCTTTCGAATTCATTCGGTTTCGGAGGCACCAACTCATCACTAATTGTCAGAAACCTGTAGCACAAGCGGAATGCAGGATGCAGTCATCATAGGTTCCGGTCTGGGCGGTCTTGAATGCGGACTGATCCTGGCGAGGAACGGCTGGAAGGTGACGATTCTCGAGCAAGGCCTGCAGGCTGGAGGCTGTCTCCAGTCATTCAGCAGGAAAGGCACAAGGTTCGACACCGGCTTCCACCATGTCGGCGGACTCGGTGAAGGAGAAGTGCTTGAATGGCTGTTCAGGTACTTCGGACTCATGGACCTGCCATGGAAAAGGCTGGACAGGGACTGTGTAGATGAGATTGTAATCGGAGATTCGAGATATTCACTTCCCGAAGGCTATGACCGTTTTCAGAGGTACATGGAAGAAAAGTTCCCTGATGAGAAGGAGGGAATAGCCATCTATCTCGACACATTGAGGAAGACCGGCGAAGGTCTGAGTGAAATCCTGCTTCCGTCACATGACATCAATTCCACGGCTGTGTCGGCATATTCATTCCTTCACGAGACATTCAAGGATGAAAGGCTGGTCAGCGTCCTGTCCGGATTCACAGGCAGGATGCAGTTTGATGCCGAAGTTCTTCCTCTCTACGAATATGCTCAGATAGCGAACTCCTTCATCCAGAGCGGATGGCGTCTCCGCGGTACAGGCTATCTCATAGGGGAGAGAGTGTTGGAGCAGATCACGACTCTTTGTGGAAAGACAGTCACCGGCTGCAAGGTGATTTCAATAGAGACAGACGGCTCAAAGGCGACAGCGGCAAGGACTGCGGACGGCAGGACATTCAAGGCCGACATCTTCATCTCCGACGCTCATCCGCAAGTCACGACTGAACTCCTTGGAAAGGATGCTCCCGTCAAGAACATCTATCGAAGAAGGATCGCAGGTCTGGAAGGCAGCAGAGGGGCTGTCACGGTCAGCCTGAAGCTGAAACCGGGACACATCCGGTACATCAACCACAACATATTCATACATCCGGACGACATTGATGTCTGGCACGGAGGCGGATCACATCCGAGCATTCTAGCAAGTTTCGGAGTGCCGAAGGAAGGTGACTATGCGGAAACGATTGACTTGATTGCGGAGGCAGACATCGATGATTTAAGCCAGTGGAAAGACTCAACGACGGGACGGAGAGGAGCGGATTATCTGAAGAAGAAGGGAGACATCGCATCACGGATGATCGGAATCGCGCAGAGAAGAATAGAAGGGCTCTCCGATGCAATAGAAAGCATCCATGTCAGCACGCCCCTGACGTACCGGGACTACACTTCCACGAAGGATGGAGCCGCCTTCGGTCTAAGGAAAGACTGCAGAAGTCCGCTGACCACCTTCCTGAGCCCACGTACACCGGTTTGCAATCTTTTCATGACAGGCCAGAGCCTCAACCTTCACGGGCTTCTCGGGGTCTCGCTCACGACACTATACACATGCGCCGAGATTCTAGGCGCACAGACCATCAGAAAACAGACAGGATTGAAATGAAACACGCATTGGTAACAGGAGGAAGCAGAGGAATCGGAAGAGCTATCTGCGTCAGGCTGGCCTCAGAAGGCTATAATGTAATAATCAACTATGTTTCCAACCAGGGAAAGGCAGAAGAGACCGCCGAACTTGTCGCAAAGGCAGGCGGCACAGCCGAACTGCTGAGATTCGATGTCGCTGATGCTGAACAGGCAAGGGAAGCGATCGGGGCATGGCAGTCCGCTCATCCCGGAGAGTACATAGAGGTGCTTGTCAACAATGCAGGAATCAGGAAGGACAACCTGATGATCTGGATGGAAGAGGAAGACTGGAAAAGCGTCCTGGACACTACTCTGGGAGGATTCTACAATGTCACCAGAGCCGTACTGCAGCCGATGATACTCAAGAAATACGGGAGGATAATCAACATCGCATCACTGTCCGGACTCAAGGGACTCCCGGGACAGGCGAATTATTCTGCTGCAAAAGGCGGAATCATAGCTGCCACGAAGGCGCTGGCACAGGAAGTCGGCAGAAAGAAAATCACGGTGAATGCAGTGGCTCCCGGTTTCATCAGGACAGACATGGTCGAAGGACTTGATGAAGCCGAACTGAAGAAGACCATTCCTGTCCAGAGATTCGGAGATCCGGAAGAAGTGGCATCCCTTGTAGGCTTCCTGGCATCAAAAGAAGCAGGATACATCACAGGGGAATGCATCTCGATCAACGGAGGGCTGTATTCCTAGAAATCGAATTCTACACCCACATTGAGCGCAAAGCAGTCAGGAGACTTCACCCTGACCCCATCGGTTTCACGGCAGCGGTGCGTGACTCGCCAGAATGCATCCAGACGGAGCACTCTGAATATGTTTGTGACACCGCATCCGACTTCGACATAAGGCTTTCCCAGGGATGACAGTCCCTCCGGGAAGATCATGGGACAGAGAGGGTTGACTTCACTGCCTGCAGTGCCGTCATTCTTCGAAGACAGAGTGCCGCATACAGCCTTGACTGTAAACACTTCCCTGAGATTCAGATTCCGTACAAGAGGAATCTTCCCGAGGATGAAGCCGCCGAAGTTCTGCTCATAGAAGAAAGAAGCCCATGAATCGGATGCGAACTCATAGTAGTTCATGCAGGAAAAGGCAGTCTGGTCCAATGAATATGTCTGGTTCCCTTCATGGATCTTCAGCATCGGATAAGGTACCGTTCCGAAGATGTGTCCACAGTTGAACCGAATCTTGGCAACGCCCAGCGGAGGAGTCGGACACCTGTAGTTGACCGTGAGTTCAGGCCTGAAGAATGAGCATGGATTGCTTCCGAGACCTTTAATGGAGCCATTCAGGTCAATCAGTATGACCGGATAGCGGGAATAAAGATGCTGATTGTCGAAGACTCCCCTCGTCACAGTCTCCTTCCAGGACAGACGGGTGATGGAACGTATCTGATTTGATGAGACACAGCGGACATTTGTCCCGTCAGGCAACGCCATGGGGACAGACGGGTTCGAGAAGATGTCCTGTACCTTGAAGGAAAGAATCTCCGTCACATTCTGGTTGAACTCATGTTCATACCCTATCGAGAATTGCCTTACAAGGCTCATTCTCTGGTCGTTGTCCTTTGCAAGAAGGCTGTTGAATATGTCGCTCTCCACCGAGGATTCCAGTCCCTTGCCCAGCTGCATCAGGTCTCTCCCGGCCTCGATGGTCAGTTTTCTGGTCGGCTGGGTGCTGAAGACATATTCAAAGCTGCCACCTCCTTTGACCTGCCTGTCACGGGTACCATACGCGCCATAGCCCATCAGGCGCACCTTGCGGCTGAATTCCCTGGTGGTACGGACACCGAGTCTGGTCCTGAAGCCCTCGATGTCATTCCATCCGAAGATGTCAGAATAAGTTCCGTAGCCCAGTCTGCCGATTTCCACATAGCCGGTTGCGAACATGTTGATCAGGGTATAGACATTCCTGTAGGTTCTGGCATTCTGCACAGAATCGACCATCGCATAGATGTCCCTTTCTCTCTTGGTGAGGGCATAGGGCCGTGCGGAATCCCACCAGGAATCATCCTTCAGGCCGGCATCATCCAGGACAACCGTGGAGAAACTCTTTTCAGACTTGTCAGTCCATGTCTCCTGACAGAACGACGGATTCCTGAACTGCAGATGACGGCGTCCGATGAAAGACATCAATGACGAGGAATCCCTCAACGAAACGGAGAAATCGACATAGAGGTCATCATGGAGATAGAACCAGACCGAATCTCCCACCCTCTGATTCTCGACATCGATGACCAGATCACGGATCCAGTTGACATTCTGACCTTTACGCAACTTGGCATGGACATCCTTAAGGGCAAACTCCTCTGCATCTATTCCCATCTCGCCATCGAAGCATGGAGTCGAGACATGGCTCTTGGGATGGAACCGGACAGTGTAAGTCTTCCTGCCCTCGACAAGTGAGCTGTCGATGAGGAAGTAATTGTAATAGAGATCGCCGTTCTTCGATGCAGGAGATGGAATTTCAACTTCAAAAGCATTGATGAAGGGATTGTAGAAATTCATTCTGAGCTGCAGGCTTCCTGTAAGCTGCGAAAGAGCATTGCCGCTGTTGAAGCCCGAGATGCGACTTGCTTCTATTGTCTCGCGGTCAGACAAGGGAGACCTTCTGTGATGTTTCTCAGCACAGGTTTCTGATATCAAGGCCGGAAGATAGGGCTGTCCTGAGATCAGGGAGGTATCTACATAGTCGAAGACGAATCCGAACTTCTTCTTCATCGGAAGGAAGCTGACATTGTCCTCCGGATTCTCCATGTCGATTTCCATCTTGTTGTAAAGGTCGCACTGATAGTCTGACCGAGTCTCAGGATTGTTGTGCTCCCGATGCAGTTCGACCTGCGAGAGAATCCACTTCATGTACCTGTTGTCAGGTCTGACTACAGCCCCGATCAGCCGGTTGTCCGTCATGACAAGAGAGAAGTTGCACTCATTGAAACATCCGGGCTTCACCCTCCGGTCCTGTCCGTCATATCCAAGAAGACGCACACTGACAAGGGAGAGAGTTGTATCCCTGGTCTCGACGGCAAAGAAACCGTCCATGTCTGTTGTCATCCCGATTGTGGAACCGGCAAAGAAGACGGCAGCAAACGGGACAGGCTCCCCTGTCTTCTGATCCGTGACCCTGCCCTTGACTTTCGTGGTCTGGGCAAGGGTAAGCTGAGGGAAGACGCACAGGAAAATCAGTATCCGAGCTATCCTATTCACGGTTCGGCAGTGAAGATACACTGTTCGGGAATGTGAAGAATGTGTCCGGGAAAGGCTCATTCCTCAATGTGAAGTGCCACCATTCCCCATCTATAGGTCTGAAACCGCCTTGAGACATGGCTTCTCGGAGAAGATTACGCAGCCTGCGCTGTTCTACGGTGATTCCGGGATAGTCGAAATGTGACCTGTCACCAAAGAAATCGAATGTTCCACCCATGTCCGCCTCTCTCTCGGACTTCATGTCAAAAAGGGTAAGATCGACTGTGCTTCCTCTGGAGTGTCCCGAATGGCGGCTTACAAAGCCACGTGGAAAGATCTGCGACTTGGGAATCTCAGGATAGAAATACTGTTTTGTGAGAGTGTCAGTTTCATCCTCGAACCATCTGATGAAATGGTCCACCGCCATCTGCGGACGGTATGCATCGAAGATCTTGAGACGGTAGCCCTTGGGGGCAAGCCAGTCGCTGACTTTCAGGAGACCTTCGGCAGCCTCTCTGGTCATGAGAGCGACGGGCTGCTCATAGCCGTCGATCCTGGTGCCTACGAAATTGTAGGTAGTGTAGTAGCGGATTTCCTGGATGACGTCCGGAACCACATCGGAAAGCAGTACGAAATCCGAGGCGTCCTCCTCCGGAGACAAGTTCACCTCTTCCTTCGCAGGAAGGGAACAGGGCACGGTATCCTCAACGGCTGATGGTCCGGCTTCGTCTTCTGAAGACTCCGAGCCGTGGGTTCCACAGCAGCACAGAGCCAGCGGCAATGCCGCCAGCAGCATTTTCTTCAGAAAATGAGATGAAGGACAGACAGCCATCAGCAAAACCGGAACAGATGAAGCTATTTGATGAACTGAGCCCTCAGAGACTCAAGCTTGGCATCGGCATCATCACCCTTGGCTCCGAAATAGAACTTGATCTTCGGTTCTGTTCCGGACGGGCGGACAGATACGATGTCCCCAGCCTCGCTGAAGAACTGAAGGACATTGGACTTTACAAGTCCGGTCTTTTCAGGTTCAAGATAGTCGATGACCTTGACGACCTTCGAGCCGCAGATTTCCTCAGGCGGATTCTGCCTCAGCCCAGCCATGATCTGCTGGATTTCCTCAGCACCGGTCTTTCCCTTGCGTACAAGTGAGACAAGGGATTCCTTGCGGTAGCCGTATTCCTTGTAGATCTTCTGAAGAAGCTGGTAGAGCGACAGACCCTGGTCAGCAGCCCATGCAGCGCATTCAGCGATGGTTGAGCAAGCAACCGGAGCATCCTTGTCACGCACGAACTCGCCGACATTGAATCCATAGCTTTCCTCGCCTCCACAGATGAACTCTGCCTTGCCCTCATTGCGGCGGACTACTTCACCGATGTACTTGAAACCGGTCAGGACATCGTAGCACTTAACGCCGAAGCTTTCTGCGATGTCGGCAAGAAGCTGCGATGTGACGACGGTCTTGCAGATGTACTTCGTGGAATCTATCTTGCCGAGTTCCTTCCATCTCGTCAGGATGTAGTATGTCATTATGCTGGCAGTCTGATTGCCGTTGAGACGGACCAGATTCCCGTCATTGTCACGGACAGCGATTCCCATCCTGTCAGCATCAGGATCAGTTGCAAGGACAAGATCGGCGCCTTTACTTTCAGCAAGTTCGAGAGCCATCTTCATTGCAGCCGGTTCCTCAGGATTCGGAGAAACCACAGTCGGGAAGTCTCCGTCACTGACATCCTGGTCCGCGACATGATAGACGTTCCTGAAGCCGAGTCTCTTGAGACATTCTGGCACAATACGGACACCACAGCCATGGAGAGGAGTATAGACAATCTTCATGTCGGAATGTCTTTCACGGGACTCCGGACTGAGCATGAGGGACAGAATGTCCGTCATGTAACTTTCGTCCATTGCCTTGCCTAGAAGTTCCACCTCGCCGCAGTGCTCCCCTTTCTCGAACTTCACAAGAGAAGGGTCGGAAACCTTTGCGACTTCGGCGATGATTTCAGTATCGACAGGGGAAGTTATCTGTGCCCCGTCATTCCAGTAAGCCTTGTAGCCGTTGTACTCCTTGGGATTGTGGGATGCTGTGATCATTACTCCTGCAATCGCTCCTTTTTTGCGGATGGCGTAACTGAGTTCCGGTGTGGGCCTGATGTTGTCGAAGATGAAGACATGAAGACCGTTGGCGCTGAAGACGTCTGCAGTAATCCTGGCGAACAGCTTGGAGTTGTTGCGGCTGTCATACGAGATGCAGACACGCAGGTCATCGCCCGATGCATGCTTGAGGATGTAGTTGGCGAGCCCCTGGGTAGCCATTCCGACAGTGTATTTGTTCATACGGTTGGTTCCGACACCCATTATACCTCTGAGTCCGCCGGTTCCGAATTCCAGATTCTTGTAGAAAGCATCCTCGAAGCCTGCCGGATCATTGTTCCTGAGCTCGAGGATCTGCATCTTGGTTTCCTGGTCGAAGTCACCTTCAAGCCATGATTTCGCTGTAGCGATATAGTCCTGTGACATTGTGTCTTGTTAATTAGTTGAAAGAATATTACAAATTTAGAAATTATTCCACAGATTCACCCTCTGGAGACACTTAATATTTGATAACTTTGCACCGGATGGAAACTTTCGAGAATTTCATAACAGCGAACGCTGATGCCGACACTGCAAGGCTGCTGCTTTCCAACAGGGAGTGGCCTGTCAATGAGGATCCAGTCCTCGGGACAATCGATTCCAAAGACCTGGCGATAAACACGATAGAGACCAGAAAGAAGCTCATGAAGAAAATCCCGTCATGGACTTCCAACACAGGTCTTGTCTATCCCACAAGGCTTTGCGGTGAGCAGTGCAGTTCAGAGAAGACGGCCTCATACAAGGCCGCCCTGGCGGAAAGGATAATTTCAGGCCGCAACGGTTCCAAAGGAAAGATAGCAGACCTCACAGGAGGACTCGGAGTTGACAGTCACGCATTTGCAAGCGTGGCCAAGGAAGTTTTCTACAACGAGATCGATCCTGCTCTAGCAGCTGCCGCAAGCCACAATTTTCACCTCCTTGGTGCAGACAACATCCTGGTGAATTCTTCCGAAGTCGCTCCCGGGAAAATCAGTTCCATCCTTGGGGATTTCAATCCTGACATCATATTCATGGACCCGGCGAGAAGAGATTCTGCGGGAAAGAAAGTCTTCCTCCTGGAAGATTGCAGCCCTGATGTCCTGAAACTGATTCCAGAACTGTTCGAGGAAAGCCGGAACATCCTTCTGAAACTCTCTCCGATGGCTGACCTGACAATGGTGGTGGAACGGTTGAACAAGGCAACGGAAGCCTGTACAGGCAAACCGGCAGGGCAAGGCAGATGCGTGCGTGAAGTGCATGTGACAGCCTGGGGTGGCGAATGCAAGGAACTGCTAGTCTGGATGGACAGGGAATATGTCGGAAGGCACAGCACTGTCTGCTGCGAGGACGGGAACACAATGAGATTCGAGCCGGGAGACGAATCCACGCCATTCTGCGGCATGGATTCCACATATTCAAGGCTGCTTTTCGAACCGGGAAAATCGCTGTCCAAGGCAGCGATGCTGAATGAAATGAGCCACAGACTGAAGCTTGCCGGACTAGCCCGTTTCACCCATCTCTTCGTGCCTGAAGAAGTGCTTTCCGAAGACGAAGCCGAAAAGGTCGCAGAAAATCTGGCAAGATTCGGAAAGGTCTTCCGAATCATCGAGACGGTTCCTTTCAGCAAGGCTGCGCTGAAGGACATTGCAGGTAGATACCCTCACTCAGAAGTGTCGGCAAGGAACATTCCGATGAGCAGTGACGAGCTGAGGAAAAAGCTCAAGGTCACTTCCGGAGACGATGCACACATCTTCGGGGTCAGGATAGAACTGCCGTCCGGATCCGGAAACCATCTGATAGTGTGCAAGCCGTTCGGGAAGTAAAGTTCAGGCTATTCTCCCTTCAGATACCTGAGCCAGAATTCCCTGTTGGCATCATTGAAATGGCTCCCCTGATAGCCACGGTAGCCATGCATCCCATCAGGATAGATCATCAGCTCGAACTTTGCCTGCTGTCGCTGCAGGGCATCGACCAGCATCAGAGTGTTCTGGAAATGGACATTGTCGTCACCCGTGCCATGAGTGATCTTGAGCCTCACCGAGCCGTCCTCCTTGCCAACCTTGCCAGGATAGTTCACTGCATGGGCTGCGGCACGTGTCCTGGAATAGCCGTCAGGATTGTTTGCAGGGGTGTCCATGAATCGCTCTGTGTAATGAGTGTCATACAGCGCCCAGTCATAGACACCACCGCCGGCAATGCCATAGTGGAATGCATCGGAATGGTCCATGACCAGAAGAGCCGTCATCGTGCCTCCGAACGAGAATCCCTCGACGCCGATCTTGTCGCCATCGACGTATGGAAGAGACTTCAGATAGTCGGCCCACTCGACGAAATCCCGGACCTCATGCTCCGAAAGCTGTCTGTAGATCATGTCAAGGCCTTTCCGTCCGTTATGGCCGGAAGCCCTGCAGTCTGCAATGATTTCTATGATTCCATTTTCCGCATACCAGTCAAACTGACGTCCTCCAGTCCATGAGTCCCTGACCTGAGGAGTGTCCGGCCCCCCGTAGATGTCCATGTGGACAGGATACTTCTTCGACTCGTCGAAATCCTTCGGAAGGCAGATCAGGGCCGGAAGTTCGAAGCCGTCTTCAGTGGTCATGGTGATGACCTTCGGAAGGTTCATGGCAGACAAGTCAAGTCCTTCCGACGCATCGGCGACGGTGAAGGATCCGGAAGACTTTCTGACATCGAATATCCAGATCTGGTCCGGAGTGTTGCTGTTGCTCATCGCAGCAGCGACATAGTCCTTTCCAGGGGAAATGCTGACCCTTGACACATGGAGATCCGGATCGGAGATGGCGCTGACATTCCCCTTCTGAACCATGTACAGGCAGCTTCTTACCCTGGAGTCCCTTTCTGCGATGAAGAAAACCGTCGAAGCGGTTCCATCGTACTTTTTCTTCGAAGCCTTTCCCTCACTGACATCAGCAAGAGTCACCCTCCAGTTCTCACCGTCCGTGAGTCTTGTCAGGACAGATCCATCATAGGAAAGATAGTAGATCTGCTGCCATGATGTCTCGAAGGAACGCACCATGTAGAGTCCGTCACGGCCGAAAAGCATGCCGTCGATCCAGTCAAGCCAGGTCTTGTAGGTCTCGTGATAGATCGGAGTCTTGCTGCCATCCTCAGGAGAAACAGCATAGAGGTCAAGAGTGTTCTGAGTCCTCGGTTCCCTCTGGATGAACAATGCCTTGCTGTCAGCACCCCAGAAAGGAGTTCCGAAATACTGGTCCTCATCCTCATCGAAATCGGCCCAGGTTACCTGCTCCGTACTGACATCTGCCATTCCGATGCGAACCTTCGGATTGTTGTCGCCACACTTCGGGTATCTGGTCATCCTGACTGAGCCTCCGGTCGGGGAAACTCCGTCGAGAGGAACTGCCGATCCGGCGTTCTGTGAATATGCGAGCCCGATCGCATGCCTGTCATAATCCTCCGGGAATGGGGAATATATCGGGAAGACGGGGACCTGGGAATTGTCAAAGCGATAGAAGCCGATCTTCCTGGAGTCAGGAGACCACCAGAAAGCGCGGTAGCGGGATGCACGGCCGAAAATCTCCTCGTAATAGACCCATGAGGCATAGCCGTTCAAGATGGTGTCGGACCCGTCAAAGGTAAGCCTTTTCTCATTTCTGGAGGCGACATCGACCACCCAGAGGTCATTGTCTCTGGTAAAGGCCATCATCGTGGAATCAGGGGAGAAGGTAAGATTGACTGCTCCTTCCGGGACGAAAGGAGGTCTTGTCCACTTCTCGGCAAAGTCGATTCCCGAAATTCTGGAACCGGTCTTCACATCAAGGAGAAAGTCATCCTTCCCGGCGAAAGAAGCATCATACGACATCGCGACCTTGGTGTCCCCGACCCACTTCCAGACAAAAGGGACAGATGGACGCATCTGAGGCTGCGCGCCGGCCGTGAGGGCTGACAGTATTGCAAGAGCGAAAAAAAGCTTTTTCATATTCATGGAATTTAATTTTCATCAAAATACTCATCCTTGAAATTGACGAGAAACACCTTGTCCACTGCCCTTGTCATTGCAGTGTAAAGCCATTTGAGGTCATCCACGGTAAGTTCGTCCTGCCAGAAAGGATTGTCGATGAAGACGCAGCTCCACTGGCCGCCCTGGCTCTTGTGGCAGGTTATTGCATTGGCATACTTCAGCTGCAGAGCATTGTAGAACGGATTCTCGCGGACCGCCTCATAGCGTTTCTTCTTCGAACGGATGTCAGAATAGTCGGCATCCACGCCAGCATAAAG
>R14__coassemble_1526_pt1 | contig 11456 bp, 8 predicted proteins | sample R14__metabat2_high_PE_037 | metagenome-assembled genome bin R14
TCATCGAGCGGCATGGCAGCCCCATAGACCTGACCGTGGGACTTTGGATAGAAACCCAGGTCGTGGGCGGCGAAAGGCTTGGTCCAGCGGCGTGTCTTTGAATATTCAAGTATGCTGGTCATCATTGCCTGCTCCAACTCCGGATTGTAGCACAGGAACAAAGGACTGGACGGATAGGTCAGATCGACGGTGTTCACGCAGCCGTTTGAGTTGTTTTCCTTGCTGAAGAACAGCAGGTTGCCGTCCTTGTCCTTAAACAGCTTGTGGGCTGCGATGACGTGGCGGTAAACACCTGAAAGCAGGTCGGCATATTCCTTCCCCCCGGCAGAGAAAGCATCGTCGTAGATTGTCTTGTCCAGATTGCGGCAACGGCGCATGATCTCATCGTAGCGGTCTTCCAGTTCATCGAACTTGTTGAATATGCTGACGTTGCCGTCATGAGCCCAATAGCCCTTGTACTGATGGTGCATGTATTCGATGTCCTCCTCTTCGTCATAGCCGATCAGGACAAAGTTGGATGCACAGACGACAGGTCCGAAATCATGGATGTGGGCAAGTTCAGGCTGTTCGTCCGCATTGCGGCATTCAATGGATTCAGGACACTCCGGCAATTTTCCGTTACGGATGAACCCGTTCTGCAGTTCATCGAAAGATCCCATTGAAAGTTCTCCGTTCGAACCTGACAGATAAAGATGGCCCCAGTCGATGCAGACGCCGTCACCAGAACGTACCAGAACCGGCTGTTCGATTGTCCCGGAGCGCAGGAAGCGGATTCCGTTCTTTTCGACGGATTCAGAAATTGTAGGCTGGTCGGCATTGTTGACGGCCAGGAGGCTGCTGGCACCGACATAGACCTGGACATCGTGAGCTTTTCCGTCAGTGGAGCGTACCTGATAGGAAATGTAATTGACCGGAGCGCTCAGAAGATCATAGTCATTGATGAGCATTGGCGCAGTGAAGACGACATCAAGATCTACCGGACCGCAGGTGAAAGTTCCGTAGGTGCTTGTAGCCATCACGTCAAGGCTCTTCTGCTCTGCCACCAGAACCGGATCAGTCTCCTTTCTGCTTTCACAATATAGTCCGAAATCGGCATATGATCCACCGACGGTGTTGTGGCAATGGGCACAGATGAGATTCTTGCCGGGGTGCAGCATGGCCTTCATACTGTCGTCCAGATTGAGAATCTGGTCATACAACCAGGTGTTGCCGGTGTTGATCACTTCATTGCCATTGATGTAAAGTTCGAAGACATCGTCGTGTGAATAGATGATGGCAATGTCCTGTTCCAATTGTTGTTCTGAGATTTCGACAGTCCTTCGGATGTACAGATCCTTGTCATCTCCTCCCCATCTGGTGTTGATCGAGTTGCCGTTGCTTCCCCAGGCGGCTGTCTGGACAGGCCATGACCTGTCGTCAAAGTCAGGCTGGGTCCACTTCAGATTCTTCTGAGGAACATTGCAGGCAGGAGCAGTCCAACGTGTCGTGGCTGCCATGGGAGCTATCGGAATGTACGATCTGGACATCTCCTCGCCGAAGAAACGATAAGTCTGGCCATCGACCCTGACAAGACCCACCATCGGCTTTTTCGCATCAGTCCAGTGGCAGACCGGTCCGTCCGTCAGTCTGTCGTATGGCGACCAGTAGGAGATGTATGGATCCGACACGAAGATCGGAATTGACGGAAGACGTATTTCGGTGTGTGAATACGGTTCAAAATAGGATTCCCTGTCTTTGGAATTCGAGCATCCGTCTGAAAAGCAGACTGCAGCAATGACTGCCAGTGCAGATGCGAGTATATTGATTGTTCTGTTCATAAGATGGAATTTTATCAAAGTTTCAACTTCCCATGTCTCCTCATGGCATGGCGAATTTTTCACTAATGTAGCAAATTTCTTCATCATTCAGATTTTCTGAACCTATCTTTGTAAATAAAAGATTTATCAGCCAATGAGTTTTTATCTTAAGATGGCGGCTGCGGTTGCTCTGTCTATTGCAACAGCCTCATGCGGAAGCAAAGGTGACATTGAAGACGGAGTGTCCCTTTCTCTTGCGAAGCATCGTTCAGAAATACTTTCAGACATCAGCTATGACCTTTCTTTCGACATTCCTCCGCAGAAGGACAGCGCTGTCTGCGGAAAGGTCACCATTTCTTTTGAAAGTGCCGGACCGAACATCCCCCAGATCGATTTCAAGGCCACTGATGCATCCTGCATAAAGGATGTGCTTCTTGATGGGAGCGCCGTCGTCTTTGAATATTCACACGAACATGTCCTTGTCCCAGGACGTCGCACTCCCGGCCGTCATGAGGTTACCGTGTCATTCACGGCTCCGGACCAGTCCCTGAACCGCAGGGACGACATGCTCTACACCCTTCTCGTGCCTGACAGGGCCAGGACTCTCTTTCCGTGCTTCGACCAACCGGACCTCAAGGCCAGCTACACCTTGTCCCTGAAAGTTCCTGAAGGGTGGTCGGCTGTCTCCAATTCTCCGGCGGAAGAATGTGGCGACATGGTCCGGTTCGCTCCTACAGAGCCTCTGAGCACCTATCTGTTCTCTTTTGCGGCTGGCCGTTTCATGAAGGAGACCCGCTGCAGAGATGGAAGGGAAATCTCAATGTACCATCGCGAGACAGATCCTTTCAAGGTAGCGCAGACAGATGCCATCTTCGAAGAAGTGTTTGATTCGATGGAATGGATGGAGGACTATACAGGGATTCCGTATCCTTATGCTAAGTATGATTTCGTCGTGATTCCCGGCTTCCAGTTCGGAGGAATGGAGCATACTGGGAACACTTTCTTCGCAGACACAAGGATTTTCCTTGACAGAGGAGACGGACTTGTTCGCGAGCAGGGCCGCTGCAACCTCATAGCCCACGAGGTCTCCCACATGTGGTTCGGGGATCTCGTGACCATGAAATGGTTCGATGATGTCTGGACCAAGGAAATCTTTGCCAACTGGTTTGCTGCTCTCATGCAGAAGGACAGGTTCCCCGAGGCAGACTTGAGTCTCGGCCTTGCCGACTATGCGTTCGGCGCCTATGCAGTCGACAGGACACCGGGCGCCAACCCGATAAAGCAGAGACTGGACAACCTGAAGGATGCCGGACTGATGTACGGCAACATCATCTACGACAAGTCACCGATCATCATGGAGATGATTTCCCAGATAATGTCCCCGGAGGAACTGAAGGTTTCGCTTCGTGAATATCTTCACACTTATGAATATTCAAATGCCGACTGGAACGATCTGGTAGAGATCCTGGACACCCACACTCCATTTGACATGAAGTCTTTCAGCAAGGCATGGTTCGAAGAGCCCGGAATGCCGGAGATAAGTGTGTCCGAGGACGGGCTTCTGAAACAGACAGACCCTCTTGGCAGGAATCTGACATGGAGCCAGAATCTCTCCTTGACTCTCGTGCATCCTGATGGAGAGAGAGACACGGTCCATGTCTTTCTTGACAAGACGGCCATCAGCCTTCCGGGATTCTCAAAAGGGGATGCCGTCTTTCCGAACACCGATGCCAGAGGCTATGGTTTCTTCCGCCTGTCTCCTGAAGTTTCGAAGCGCTGCATGGATCTCCTGTCAAGTGAGGAGGGATGCAGCAGTCTTTCTGCAGTGGAGCGTTCCTCAATGCTTGTCAATCTCAATGAGAATGCCATGCAGGGAGACTTGGACAAGGAAACGTTCGGAAGTTTCCTGTTATCGTACCTCAAGGTCGAGAAAGATCAGAACATCTTCAACCAGGCTGCTTCGTGTCTGTCCCGGATGCAACTGGACAAGTCTGTCGAAAACAAGTCCGGTCTTCCATCTTTTGATGGGGTCTTGATGGAAATTGTCTGCGGAGACCTTCCTGAACCTGCCAGAAGAAAGGCTCTGTCTCTCCGTGTCCGTTCCACGAGGGGTGATTGTCAGGACCTTCTCGAGGCATTCCTTGATCCAGAGTCTTTCAAGCCGTTTGCTTTGACTGAAAGCGAACTCACCACAATGGCTTTCGAACTTGCGGTGCGTTACCCTGACAGATCGCGTGAAATTCTTGAAGTTCAGAGGTCTCGCATCATCAACAGAGACCGGGTTGACAGGTTTGACTTCATCTCCAGGGCAGTGTCTTCTGATGAAGAGGAACTCGATGACATGTTCGAATGTCTTCTCCAGGCGGAAAACCGCAGGATCGAGCCATGGGCCAGCACTGCTCTTTCCTATCTGAATCATCCTCTTCGTGCGGAGCGTTCACGCAAATACATCCTTGCCGGTCTCGAGATTCTGCCGGAAGTCCAGAAGACAGGAGACATTTTCTTCCCGACATCCTGGCTTTCTTCACTTCTTGGTGGCCATAAGGACGAACAGTCCAAGGCTGTCGTGGACAGCTTTCTCTTTTCGAATCCAGACTTTCCATACCTGTTGAAGCAGAAGATTCTCCAGCAGAGGGATTGACCTGTCCGTCCGATTTGTTAAATTTGCCCTCAAAGCATTCGGAAACATGATTATCGGAATCGGAGAAACAGTCCTTGACATTGTCTTCAAGTGCGGACAGCCTCAGTCGGCTGTGCCCGGAGGATCCACGTTCAACGCCATGGTTTCGCTCGGCAGGACCGTCGGCAGGCTCTGGCCGGATGTGCCGATAGTGATGGTCACCCAGATGGGCAGAGACCAGGTGTCTGAAATCGTTCTCTCCTTCATGAAGAAGAACAATGTCAGCACGGAGGCAGTCAAGAGCATTGAAGGGACGCAGAGCACTGTCTCGATGGCCATGCTCGATGAGAACAACGATGCGCACTACGAGTTCTTCAGAGATTCCAAAGTCCCTCCCTTCGAGGGTTGCGACATCGAGTTCCATCCCGGCGACCTGGTCTTGTTCGGGTCGTTCTTTGCCATAAGCGAAGGGACGAGGGAAGCCACAAGAAAACTCATAATGAAGGCGAGACGGGCAGGTGCCACAATCTACTATGACATCAATTTCAGGAAGAGCCATCTGCTGGACCTTCCTGCCACCAAGTCCGTGATAGAGGAAAACTGTGCGCTCAGCGACATCGTCCGCGGGTCTTCTGAGGACATCGGCTACATCTATGGTACCACCGATGCCGACAAGGTCTATTCGGAACACATATCAAAGTTCTGCAGCACCTTCATCTGCACAAAGGGAGCTGATTCCACTGAAGTCTTCTCATCCGGAAAGAAAGCTGTCTTCGGTGTGGACAGGATAGAGACCGTGTCCACTATCGGTGCGGGCGACAACTTCAATGCAGGGATTCTTTTCGGCCTCCTCAAGGAGGGATTCTCCAAGGAGAAAGTCAGCCATCTTGAGCCGTCGGACTGGGAGAGACTTGTCCCTCTTGCGACCAAGTTCTCAGCCAACGTCTGCCAGAGCATGTACAACTATGTCGATCCTGAATTCATTGACAATGTGCTCTGACAAGACATCTGATTCCGTCATGGAGGCCAAGCGTGCCATCCGCCGGTGCATCAGGGAGAAGAGGGCTGCCCTGTCGGCTGACCTTGATTCTTCATCAATAGTGTCTCTGCTCTCGTCGCTGCCGGAATGGGAGTCTGCCTCGACGGTTCTTCTGTACCATCCGCTTCCTGGCGAGGTGGATCTGCGAAATCTGATGGCTGTCAGTCCTTCTACAAAAAGAATAGTCCTGCCTCTTGTCGTCGGCGATGATCTTGTCTTGAAGGAATATGTTCCCGGAACTCTGGTCAAGGGTTTTGCCGGCATCCTCGAGCCGTCCGCATCCGCTCCCGAAGTCAATTCTTCGGAGATTGACCTTGCAGTCGTTCCAGGTGTCGCCTTTGATTCTTCCTGTCATCGTCTCGGTCGTGGACGCGGATTCTATGACAGGCTGCTGCCCACGCTGGATTGCCCTCTGGTCGGGGTTGCCTTTGATTGGCAGATGGTTCCGGAGGTCCCGACTGATCCATGGGATTTCCCGCTTGATGCAATCATCACCGATTCGGGAATATTCAGAAAACAATAACCGTGACTCCCCAAAAACAAATCATGAATATGGAACTGAGCTACTTTGAGATGGTGAAGACGAATGGATTGCCATCGACTTCCTTGCCGTTGAACTTCCAGGTCCTTTTGCAGCTGGAGTTTCTTCCTTCATGATGGTTGGAGCAGTGGTAGTGGATAGTGCCGCTTGTTCCGTCGGAGAGAGTCACCACAAGATCCTCATCCATGTCTGCCGCCGCGTCGATTTCTCCAAAGACCAGACTGCAGTCATTGCCTGCATCACTCTGCAGCATGCTGTCCTTGACCAGCATGAGACCGTACATCCTTGAGAGATATGCTTTTGTCGTCACTGTTGAGGAAGTCTTTTTTTCTTCGGCTTTGCTGTCTTCGTACCATTCCATGCTCGCCTCGAAGGTCTCTCCCTTGAAGGAAATTGTAGTCCCGTCAATCAGGTTGTCCGGATTTTCTGGATCCAGAAGATCTGCCCCGGAACCATCCTGAACCTTGATCCACACATTGACAGGAGCCCAGTCAACCTCATATTGTTCTCCGATAATTTCATCGCAGGCCACCGGTACGGAAAGGATAGAGAGTATCGTGAATCTTTTCATTTCAGTTTCAAGTTGCATGTTCGGCTATTCAAATCCTCAAATGACAGCAATCTTGCATGATGGTAAAAAAAGATGATATCTTTGCAATCATAATTGCAATTCTCAACGATATGAAAAGAAAACTGGCCTCTGCCTTGTTGCTCTCCACTGCCCTCCTTTCGGCATGCTGCTCCAGAAACAAGGGCGCCAGGGAAGCAGATGCTGCCTTGGCTCTGGACACTGTTCCAACATTGGAAACTCCTTTTGATGGTATCTGGCAGATGACCTGCGGGGATGTCAAAGTTGCCTGGATGCCGGATCTGACTCCAGAGAAGAACCCTCTTGGGCTTTTTGGAGAAATTCCTTCAGAAATAGTTGAAAGTCTTGGTATTGCGGATGGAATACCGGCCTCGATGAGCGCCGTGCTGGCTCAGGTCGGAGACACGGTTATCCTGTTTGATGCAGGCCTTGGAAAAGTATCACATGCCGAGGGAGATCCATCGAGCAACCTTCTCGGTTCTCTTGATTCCCTGGGCTTTGTTCCGGATGACATCCACCTGATTTACCTTACCCATCTTCATCCGGACCACATCGGTGGATTGATGAAGGATGGGAAGAAAGTCTTTCCGAATGCCCAGGTCTGGCTTTCCCGCATTGAATATGAAGCATGGATGAGCATGCCGACCGAAAAGGCCGCAATGCAGCAAGAGTGCATGAATGAATATTCAGACAGCCTGCACCTTTTCGAGTTCGGTGACACACTGCCCGGAGGCGTGAAAGCCATCGATGCCGTAGGCCACACTCCGGGGCACACTGCATTTGAGATCAGCAATGGCGTACCTTCTGCCAGAGGTTTCCTCATTGCCGGCGACATCATGCATGGAGTAGCCTTGCAGATGGCACATCCTGAGTTTTCTCCATTCTACGACATGGATCCGGAAGCTTCTGTCCGTACTCGCAGGCGCATCGTGGAGTATGCCGGTGAAAACAACTTGATAATGACAGGAATGCATTTCCCGGAGCCAGGCTTCCTCTGGTAGATCGTGCCACTCAACCCATTGACAGGCAGCTTTTTACGCAAGATCGGTTGGTACAAACATACCAACCGATCTTGCGTAAAGTGTTGACCATGAGCCGTCTAGGCGACACGGCACGCTACTGCTCTCCGCAGAGATAGTCCATGCAGAACAGGACGACTCCGGCTGTCCATCCCATGAAATCGCCCGGAGTGGCATATTCAGCGGCAGCATCATTGTTGCCTGTCGTGGCATTGTACTTCTCCCAGAGCACTCCGGTCTCTTTGAACTGCCTGACATTGCTGTCAAGGTACTTTCTTGCAAGGCGTCGTGCGTCTTTCCTGAATCCGTAGCGGTCCATGCCGTTGATGGCCATGAAGTTTATTGCGGCCCAGGCATTTGGGTAAGCCCATTGATAGGTTATTTCGCTCGGGACTTCTTCGCATGCGGAGATGCCATGCTCCATTTCGAGGCGAGGAAGTGCTTTCTGCATTGCTGAGGCTTGTTTTCTGGTCATCACACCAGCGTACATGAGGTTGAAGACTCCTCCGGAAAGAACTGTGCTTCGGCAGTCATTGACGAAATCGTAGTCGTAGAAGAGCCCGTCTTCAGGATTGTAGCAGTATTTCTGGATCAGCGACTTCCTTTTGGCGGCAGCATCGTTCCACTTCGCAGAGCATCCGTTGCCGAGTTCATCGGAAAACCACGCCATGTTATTCTCGAAGACAAGAAGGAGGGCGTTGAGGTCCACTGGATTGAAGTCCATGCATCTCTGGCTGTAGCGAGGGTTGAAATCCCAGCCGGATTCTGCTTCTGCAAGCCAGTGTGCACTCGCCTTGAGCGTGTCTGCGAGTGATGTGATGCTCTCGGACCTGTCGGTGCGGAGCCTGCCCGAGATTGCACCGTAGAACCCGGTCAACTCTTCATCTGTGGCGCAGTGGCCGTAGCGGTTCAGACCATCCGGAGCGATGCGGCGTGTCATCCAGAATGAATATTCCTTCTCAAGGGTCTCGTACGCTCCTGCAAGCCATTCCTTGTCGGAAGTCTGTTCATAGACGTCTCTTACCATCATGCTTGAATATGGTGGCTGCGACCGATTGAGCAGTCCCTTGTGAGTCCCGTTCGGCATGTAACCGAAGTGTTTGATCATGTAGAGAATGTTGTCGATGTTGTTCTTCGCCTGTTCGACATTGCCGAGCAGGATCAGACCTTTGTTGGTGAAGTAGGTGTCCCAGTAGTACATCTCCTGGAACATTCCCCTTATCGTAGGTACACTGTAGGAATATGGCAGAGCGATGACGTCCTGGTCATCTTCATGCATTTCCCTGACTGTCTGAGGCATGCCCTGTGCGATGTGATTGCGCAGCGCGGTCTCGTCTTGTGAAAGAGTGTCCTTCGTCTGACTGCAACCGCAAAGGCATGCTGCCATTGCAGTGATGGCTATGATTTTCTTCATCATTGTGTCGTGTGTTATCAATTCTTGAAAGTTATTTTTTCTTCTTTGGCTGTTTGATACCCAGGTAATCCAAGCAGACCAGAACCACTCCGGCCGTCCACCCCATGAAGTCGCCTGGAGTACCATATTCAGATGCTGCATCATTCTTTCCGGTGCAGGCATTGTATTTTTCCCACAGGACTCCAGTTTCCTTGAATTGGCTGATGTTGCTTTCAATGTATTTTCTTGCAAGGCGTCGCGCGTCTTTTTTGAAGCCATAGCGATCTATCCCACATATGGCCATATAATTGACTGCTGCCCAACAGTTAGGCCAGGCCCATTGGTAGGTGACTTCAGTCGGGAAATCTTCGCATGCTGCGATGCCGTGTTCCATTTCCAGACGCGGAAGGGCTTTTCTCATTGCATCGGCCTGCCCAGGAGTCATTATACCTGCGAACATAAGATTGAATACCGCTCCTGAAAGTACCTTGCTTCTGCAGTTGTTGACAAAGTCATAGTCATAGAAGAGTCCGTCTTCAGGATTGTAGCAGTACTTCTGAATGAGTTGTTTCCTTTTTTCGGCGAGAGCGTTCCATTTGTCCGCTTCATCAAGGCCCAACTCATCTGAGAACCATGCCATGTTGCGTTCGAGGATGTAGAGCTGGGCGTTGAGGTCTACAGGGTTGAAATCCATGCAGCGCTGATCGTAGCGAGGATTGAAATCCCAGGATTCTGCCTCGGCCATCCAGTTGGCTCCGGCTTTGAGTGTGTCTGCATGTGATGCAAGACTTTCGGACCTGTCCGTCCGAAGCCTGTCTGAGACCATGCGGTAGAATCCTTCAAGTTCCTCATTTGTGGCATTGTGTCCGCAACGGTTCAACCCATTCGGGGCAATACGTTGAGTCATCCAGAATGAATATTCCTTCTGGATCCCTTTGTATGCTCTGGCAAGCCATACCTTGTCGGAGGTCGCTTCATAAATTCTTCTTGCCATCAGGGCAAGATACGGAGACTGCGACCGGTTCAGCAATGCCTTGTGTGATCCGTTCGGCATATAGCCGAACTTGTCCACCATATAGAGGATGTCCTCGACGTTGTTCTTTGCCTGCGAGATGTCTCCAAGCAGGAGCAGACCTTCATTGGTGTAGTAGGTGTCCCAGTAGTACATCTCCTGGAACATCCCCTTGATTGCGGGGACGCTGTAAGGGTATGGAAGAGCAATGACATCCTGGTCATCTTCATGCATTTCACGGACAGTCTTCGGCATTCCTTCAGCTATGTAGCTGCGTAAAGCATCTGCATCCTCTGAAAGGGAGACTTGTCCTGAGCAGCAGCACAGGATTGCAATGGATGCCAGGATTATTGTGAACTTCTTCAAAGTATGAGCTATGCTATGCTTCTTCCCACTGGGAGCGGAGAAGATTGACAGCGTTTGTGACTGCTGCTGCCCTGTCTTCTCCTGCCAGTCCGCATTCGAAGCTGACATACTTGTCGTAGCCCATTTCCTTGAGAGCCCTGAATCCATCCACGTAGTTGTCAAGCTCGCCGTTCTCGCCAGGCATCTGCCTGGTGCCACGGCTTGCTATGTGGACATGCTGGAGGTACTTCTTGCCTGCAGTCATGAGGGCGCCATAGTCAGAGGTCTCCTCAGACATGTGCCAGAAGTCACCCATTGCCTTGACTCCTTCAGAGTCGGCATCGCGAGCGATAGCGGCCGCATCTCCTACAAGACGCATGTAGAATGCCTCTTTTCTGTTGAGAGGTTCAAGAATGACGGTTGTTCCGTGAGCCTTTGCGAATTCTCCGAGATCGTGAAGCTGTGCGCAGAGATAGTCTCTGGTCTCAAGTGTGTGTGGCTTGCACGGAGTCTGGTGGTTGAATGCAGGAACCATGATGACACCGGTTGAACCAAGTTCACCGGCAGCAGCTACAATTTCCCTCATCGAAGTGTCAAACAGGTTCTTGACTTCAGGATCTTCAGCGAGGATGAATCCACCGAATCCTGCGCATATGGCTGAAACCTTGATGTTGCGTCCTGAGAGGGCGTCCTTGATCTCCTGGACTCTATCGGCGAGTCCGCTTCCTCCCGGCTCGAAGCCGACGACTCCGAGATTTTCCATGAAGTCCAGCTTTTCTGCAAGCGTTTCGCCAGGTGCCGTTCCTTCCTGGAAGGAGATGTTGAGAACTGATTCAGATGCGTTCTTCGCGTCCTTGCACGAAGAAGCGCAGCCTGGAAGCAAAGAGGCAGCGGCAAAAGCCGCTGTCCCTGTTGCCGAGGTCTTCAGAAATGATCTTCTGTCCATTTCGGTAATCCATTATTTGCCGGTTCCAGGTACAGGAACCTTGAAGCTTGCGAGGTCGAGAGGTCCGAGTTCGAGCTTTTCAGGAGTGAGGTCCATTTCAGCTGCGCTGATCTGATCCCAGTCGATTTCCGCTCCTGTGTAGGCTGCTTCACGACC
>R14__coassemble_1535_pt1 | contig 11424 bp, 9 predicted proteins | sample R14__metabat2_high_PE_037 | metagenome-assembled genome bin R14
GTCGATGCACATCACGTCACCCGACAGGATGGCCGTGTCGGAATTCCATTTCTTCCAGCCCGTGTCGACTCCGCGGCGCATGGGAGAACGGTCCATTATGTCGTCGTGGATGAGGGTGAAACTGTGGAACACTTCCAGAGCCGAGGCCGGACCAAGCACTTCCGGAGTGAACTCATCCTTGTACAATGAATATGTCGTGAGACAAAGCCATGGCCTGAGCCTTTTCCCTCCGATCGCTATCATGTATCTCAGGGGATCATAGAGCCCTCTAGGCTCGGCCGTGAACTCGATTCCGCTGAAGAGAGCCTTCACTGCGGCCAATGTTCTTTCTTCTGTCATCATGGTTGCGTTTGTTTGTGTAAAGATAAGCATTTTCGGGTGCATTTGCTATCTTTGTACGCAGAATGGCATCAGGCATGAAAGACAGAAAGCTGCTGAACATAGAACTCGGGCGTGTGAGCCCGGATGAATATTCATCTCTCCCGGAGAGCGGCGTCGTCGTCGTCCTGGACAATGTCAGAAGCGCCCACAATGTCGGTTCTGTCTTCAGAACCTGTGATTCCTTCAAGATCGACAGGCTCTGTCTCTGTGGCATCTGTGCCGTTCCGCCTTCCTGTGAGATTCACAAGTCCGGGCTTGGGGCTGAGGACAGCGTGCCTTGGACATATTCAAAGGACACGTTGGATGCCGTCGCTGAACTCAGGAACGAGGGGTACAGGATTGTCAGCATCGAGCAGACTGTCAATTCAGTCAGCCTCGAGACGTTCGTTCCGGACAGCCTTGAAGAAGGTGGACGTTATGCCTTGATCTTCGGCAATGAGGTGGATGGCGTTTCCCAGGATGTGGTCGATGCTTCGGACATGACTCTTGAGATACCTCAATTCGGCACGAAACATTCGCTTAATGTCTCTGTCACTGCCGGTGCTGTCCTGTGGCATTTCACCATGCATCGTCTCCGCAAAAAGAAGCAATCGATACAAACTGACTGAACTCGGATCATCATGACTGGAAAAGCTGTCGTAGTAAAGAATGCGGGAAGCCATTTCATGCTTTCTGAACTTCCGGAGTGGAAGCCTTTCCCGGCTGTGCTCAAGGGGAAGGTCAGGCTGAAGGGGAGTGCGGCCACGAATCCTGTCGCAGTCGGTGATGTCGTGACATTTGAATGCGATGTCGAGCCTTCGATGGCCAATCCTGCATCGATTGTCGAAGTCCATGAACGCAGGAACCATCTTGTACGCCGTTCCACGAATCTGTCAAGGCAGTCCCACGTTATAGCTGCGAACATCGACCGCGCCTTCCTGGTCGTCACACTTTTCTTTCCGGAAATCAAGCTGCCGTTTCTTGACCGGCTTCTTGTCACGTGTGAAGTCTATGGCATTCCGGTGACCATCGTCTTGAACAAGGTCGACATATTCAAAGAAGAGTTTCCTGATGAGCTTGCTGACTTCCACAGAATCTATGAGGGCGCCGGGTATCAGGTAATAGACACTTCTGCGCTTACCGGTGAGGGCATCGATGACTTGAAGCACGCCATCGGGACGCTCGAGGAAGGACGTGTGTGTCTCTTTTCCGGTGAATCCGGTGTCGGAAAGTCTTCCCTTGTCAAAGCCTTGGATCCATCGCTGGATCCGAAGGTAGGTGACATCTCACTGGCTCATCTTCAGGGCAAGCACACAACTTCGCTCTATGAGATGTATCCTCTTTCAGACGGTGGCTTCATGATAGATTCTCCGGGTCTGCGCGGATTCGGTCTTGTCTCGCTGGAAAAGGAAGAGATCGCCCTGTATTTCCCGGAGATGCTCAAGTACTCTTCAGGATGCCGCTTTTCGCCATGCACGCACACGCATGAACCGGGCTGCGCTGTAAAGCAGGCTGTCGAAGATGGGCTTGTCTCCCCGGAGAGATACTCTTCGTATCTTGGAATGTTGCAGGAGGACAAGAAGTTCCGTTGATCTTTTTGTTCTTTTTCTCATGATTGTTGGCTATATTTGCAATTGTCTAACCTTTTACAATCAACGCTGGTAACCATGGTACTCGAAAAACAGATACTCCTGTTCATCAACATTCTTCACAGCAGCATGAAGCAATGTATGACAGACATTTTCCAGAAAGGTGGCTACAATCTTACTCCTGAGCAGTTCCTTGTCATGGATACATTGTGGGACGAGGGTGTGCTGACTCAGCAGCAGATTGCGGACATCACTATGCGTGACAAGAATTCCATCGTAAAGCTCATTGATGGTCTCGAGACACGAAATCTTGTCAAGCGGGTCAGCAATCCCAAGGACAGGAGGCAGAATCTCATCAAGGTGACTCCGTTCTCCAGGACGATACGGGAGGACATCACCAGACTTTCCTTTGAAGCCGCTCTCAAGATCATGCACGACATCCCGGAAGAGGATCTCAGGAATCTGGTAAAGACAATCGCCAGGATGGAAAAGAACATCGACAAGGATTCCGATCTGGAACTTCTTGCCCGGAAATATCCTACAAAGCAGCCTGACGAGGCTTGAACCGGACTGTGAAGGCAATCGACAGGGAAATACTCAGACTTGCATTGCCAAGCATTCTTGCAAATCTTACCGTGCCGCTCGTGGGCATGGTTGACATTGCCGTAGCAGGACATCTCGATTCAAGCGCGGCCGCAATGATCGGCGGAATCTCCATAGGTTCCCTCATGTTCGATGTCCTTTATTGGAATTTCGGTTTCCTGCGGGCCGGAACCGGAGGCCTGACTGCCCAGTCATTCGGCAGCAGGGATTTTGCCGGATGCTCCAGATATCTTCTGCGTGGAGTCGGAACTGCACTTCTGATTGCTGCGGTGCTGCTTGCTCTCCAGTGGCCGTTCCAGGCTCTGTTCTTCTCTTTCGTGAATTGTTCTGAATATGTCAGAGACCTGGCACTCAGGTACTTCCATCTCAGGATTCTCTGTGCTCCGGCGACCCTTTCACTGATGGCAATCAGGGGCTGGTTCATCGGAATGCAGGACACTTTCAGCTCCATGCTGACCGATGTGTTTGTGAATGTCTTGAACATCCTTGCCAGTGTCGTGCTGTCCCTCGGCATCCCTTCAGCCGGATTCCATGGCATCGGATTCAGCGGTGTAGCCCTTGGAACAGTCGTCGCGCAGTATTCGGGGCTGGCGCTGGCATCGGCAATCATTGCAATGAAGTACAGGAATGTCGTTTCCGGTTGCCTGTGCCAGGAAGGCCTGCGCTCAGCCTTCGATCGTGCGGAGATGAAAAGGTTCTTCTCCGTCAACACCGATCTGTTCGTACGCTCTATCTGCCTGATTGCTGTCTATCTTGGCTTCTCCGCCATATCTGCAACTTTCGGAGATGTCCTGCTGGCGATGTGTTCGATAATGATGAAACTGCTGATGGTATTCTCTTATTTCACGGACGGGTTCGCCTTTGCGGGGGAGGCGCTGACTGGGAAATCCATCGGAGAGAAAGATTCCTTGGGAGTCCGGCAGACTGTGACTCACACGTTTGTCTGGAGCATGGCCACCGGCCTTGTCTTTGTCGGAATCTATGCTGTGGCAGGACTCCCCATGTTCCGGATCATGACAGAGGACTCTTCGGTGGTCAATGCTGCTGTGCCTTTCATCCCATGGCTTGTCCTTATTCCTCTGGTCGGCTGCCCGGCGTTCACCTGGGATGGAATCTACATCGGAGCCACGGCGACCAGAGAGATGAGGGATTCAAACATCGGCTGTGTGCTTGCCTTTTTCGGGACATGGGCGCTTGGGAAAACGCTCTTCCAATTGCATGAGGCAGGGACCGTGCATCTTCTCTTTCTAGCGTATTACGCCCATCTGATTTTCAGGTCATTGTATCAGACCCTCAAGTACAGGTCTGCAGTGCTCAGGCCTGTCTGCGGAAATATTTCCCGATGACGGGCAGCCCTGAAAGCGGAAGGTCCCTTCTGACGATGAGGATACAGAATGCAAGTATCAGAAGACAGTTCACTGCAAGGCCTGCCAGGCTGCCAAGATATTTCCCGCTCAGAGTCATTCCGAAATAAAGTATTGCGGCGACAATGACATAGATCGCGATGTCCTTGAGAGGGTAGGCTATAGGGTATTTCTTCTGGCCGACGATGTAGGACAGCACCATTGCGGTTCCGTAACCGGCGACTCCCGCCCATGCACATGCCATGTAGCCTGTCCTTGGGATGAAGATGAAATTGACGGCGAAGAGCGCGAGGCATCCTATTCCTGAAAACAGGGCGCCCCAGAGCGTCTGGTCGATCAGCTTGTACCAGAATGAGAGGTTGAAGTAGATTCCCATCATTATTTCTGCGACCATGACGATCGGCACGACTTTCAGACCTTCACGGTAATCCGCCCCGATGATGTACTTGAGCACATCGAGAAAACCGACCACGCAGAGGAATGCCAGGAGGGTGAAGATTATGAAATACTTCATCGCATTGGCATACATCTCCTTGCTGTCCTTTTCCTTTGCATTTCCGAACACGAATGGTTCGTAGGCATAGCGGAAAGCCTGGGTTATCATTGCCATTATCATCGCTATCTTGATGCATGCTCCATAGATGCCAAGTTCGCGCACGCCTTCTTCCCCGGTCTTCACGAGAGGGTAGATGATCTGTGATGCAGTCTGATTGAGGATTCCTGCAATTCCCAGCACGAGTACAGGCCAGCTGTACTCCAGCATCCTCTTCATCAGGTTCCAGTCGAAACCATGCTTGAATCCCTTCAGTTCATCCCAGAACATCAAGGTCATGAAACCGGTGCAGAAGAGGTTTATGTAGAAGACGAATCCGACCTGGATCCCGTTGTCATATATTCCGAAAGGATTCCATCCCGTCTTCGGCAGGAACACGAAATATAGAAGGTTCAGGAATATGCTCATGCCGATGAATAGCAGCTTGAAGGCTGCGAACTTCAATGGGCGCTTGCTGTACCTGAGGAAGGCGAATGGTATGCACTGGAAGGCATCCAGGGCAACCGTCGCCGCCATTGTCCAGACATATTCGGGATGATCGGGATAGCCGAGCGCTCCGGAAATCGGCTTCAGGAACGCCAGAACCAGGATGAAGAAGATGGCAGAAGTGGTCAGCACTGCCGTAAGTATCGTGGAGTACACTTTTTCATGGTCTTCCTCGCTCTTGTTCGCGAATCTGAAGAAGGTGGTCTCCATGCCATATGTCAGTATCACCAGAAGCAGGGCGGTGTAGGCGTACATGTTTGTCACTACTCCATAGCCTCCAGAGCTGGCATTTATGACATAGGTGTAGATCGGAACGAGAAGATAGTTAAGAAATCTTCCTATTATGCTGCTCAATCCGTAGATTGCCGTGTCCTTTGCCAGTGATTTCAGATTTGCTGCCATTGCCTGACCTTGTTTAGAAGTCTTTTTCCGAACTCAAAATTACGAATTTCCTGGAGTTATTTCTTCCTGTAGAAGAAAAGCTGGACGGAGCGTGGCTCGTCGAAGGACAGCACCTGCCTTGTGAATTCCGAACCTTTCAGGGTCTTTTTCTCTCCTTCGAACTGTTCGACGACGTAAGTTGCTTCCGGATCGATGTCCCGGAGACAGATCTCCACGCAGTCCTCCAGGCATTTTTCCCTGCGGAAGACTATGAAGAATCCTTCGGCCGACTTCTTCTCGTCAAGCTGGTATCCGACGTAGCAGGCCGAATTGTCCAGCGCTGGCTGCATCAGGACATGGAAATCTCCGAAGAACAGAGGGCGGATCCTGTCGGAAACTTCCAGCATCTTCGTGAACCAGGAAATCTCTTTTTCGGACGGCTCCCTGTTGAGGAACATCCCTTGGAAATCGGTAGGGGTGAAGACGGTTCCGGCGGCCATGTGGCTCATCCAGCTGTAGGTGTCGAAGACAGGAACCGTGAATGTCTCTCCTCCTGTGAAAGGAATGTAGCAGGTGGAGTTAAGAGTTATGTTCTGACAGAGTTCTTCGGAATGTGCGAACATGTGGGCATCGTCACGGCAGTAGCTGTGTGAGCGGGACATCATCTCGATGTCCATCCTTGTGCCTCCTCCTGCGCAGTTTTCGAACATCATGTCCGGGAATCTTTCATGGAGTTCATCCCAGAAGGCATAAAGTCCGTTGATGTGCTTGATTTCGGTGACGCCTTGACGATCCGGTGCATCGGCATCTTTCCAGATCTGGGCGGGATTCAGATTGAAGTCTTGACGATAGATCTTCACGCCGCTCTCCCTGATGTTTCTGCTGACTTCGTCTGTAATCCATCTGCGGGCTTCAGGATTGCCGAGGTCCAGCAGATAGCACTCGTCCGAAGGGTTCTCTTTCGGGCGGTGGAAATATTCAGGATGCTCACTGACAATCGGAGCATGGATGGTGGCTCTCTCCGGTTCAAACCAGAGGAGGAATTTCATCCCCTTCCTTGCAGCCGCCTTTGAGACTTTCATCATGTTCCCGTCAGGGTGTGACCATGTGTTGGCCTTCCAGTTGCCTGCCCATTTGTACCAATATGGCCCGCAGTTGGTTTCCTGCGGAGTCTCGTGCGGGTCTCCGTACCATCCTGCATCGACCCAGTAGGTGTCGAACGGAATATTGCCGAAGGTCTTGGTCGCCTTGTCAAGAATCATCAGCATGTTTTCGTCTGTCTTGTTGCCGCCGCTTGCTGTCAGCGGCAGCAGAGGCTTGAATATGTTCCCTTTGGCATCACGCGGGGTCTTGTACTCTATCATGAAGCGATGGAAATCCACCAGTCCGTCTTCCAATGTCTTGCCGGACCTTTCGTAGATGACGGTGTATGGCATCTGAAACCGCTCTCCCGGAAGCATCTTGAAATGAGTGCCGCCAGCAAGTCCCAGGGAAAACCTGAATGCGTCTGTGCAGGACATGTCTGCTTTCCAGGTCCCTGTCCATCCTACTGCAATCTCCTCTCCACTCAGAGCATCGTAGTCTATGCCAATGTAAGGCAGCCAGAAGCATGCTCTGCCGACAGGATTCTCCATGGTAAGGCTTTCGCATTCGTAGCGATTCTGGAGCAGTACATCATGTCTTGTGAAATCAGTGTAGCGGCTGTCTGAACCGGTGATTCTTCTGATCTTGACTCCGGTCTCGGAGCAGGCTCTGGTGTATTCGAGAGACTTGAAGTCGTCGATGATTCCTGTCTCGGTCTCTCCTATGCACTCCAGAACAGGACGGATCTCCACAACAGGGAAGTCGGAATAGCGGACATAGGTCATTTCAAGCGCCAGCTTTCCGTCTGGGGAGGTGTATCTTGTACGGAGATTCCGGCCTTCTGCCTTCTCGGTCACCGGATTCCATGATGAAGGGTCGAAAGGTTGTCCCTCATAGGAGAATGCAACCGGATATCTTGCCGTAATCTCGTCGCTGCCGTCGGTCTCTGCGAACGAAGGTACAGACGTGAAGGCGACAATCGCCGCGGTCAGAAGTATGGTCCTGTCAAAAATGCTGCTCATTTTCATCTTTTTTTATCTTATCCCATATTTTTTCAGAATGCGCAGGATCGGCTTGCGGACTGATTCCGCCCAGAGCGTGTAGCCTTGGTTGTCTGGATGGACCCCATCCTGTGTCGTCTCGTGGCTCGGTGCGGTGGCGCATGTAGAAGCAACGTAATAGACATCGTTGTACTTCTTAACTGCGATCGCCATCAGGCTGTCCGCCATGTCCATCTTGCTCTGCTCGGACTTGTCTTTGTAAGTGTTGAAATTACGGTTCTCCCTGTAGATGGTCTTCTGGAAAATTATCGGAATCCCAGGGTGCGCTGCCTGCACTCTCTCGATGAACGGGAACAGCCTCTCTCTGATCATCTCCGGAGTCGGGTTGGAGAACCCGTCAAGGACTATCGCATCCACATCTGCCGCTGCCAGTACATCAGCAAAATATGGTTGAAGCTTTGAATTTCCGCTGCAGCCAAGACTCAGGAACTGCAGTCCTGTCATCCTGCACAGCTGTGCCGGGTAAGTCATGCCTGCCCTTGAGGTGCTTGTACCGTGAGTGTAGCTGGAACCGAACAGGGCGATCCTGTGGCGGAAAGGGTTTTCGCCGGCTTCCATGACGGAGCCTTCATCTGTTCCTATCTTTATCGAATATTCCTCGCTGAAAGTCGGAAGGTACAGGAGGCATTCGTGCATGCTGCCGTCCATGTCCGAGATCAGCTTGAGCGTGTCATCAGGCTTCTGGTCTGCAACAACTCCGGATGCGGCCCAGAGCCATTTTCCGTCTTTCTTGATGTAGAGGTCGTAGCCTCTGGCTGAAAATCCATTGGTGTTGGTCGGGAAGAGACGGCTGCCATAGACGGTCCTTATCGAGATCGACTTCGAATCTGTCCTGAAAGCTACGCTCAGTCCGGATGACATCCTGACTTGCTGGTTCTCGGCTGCGGTGAACCCCTTGAAACGGACAGTGTCCACTCTGTGGTAAGGATTTGGCGTGTCCGGCATCAGCTTGCCGACAAGTGTGAGTTCCGAGGCTTCGGTCCATGTCTGTCCTGTGGTACCCTGAGCTGCTGCGGTGACCATCGTCACCATCAGCATGAATGTCGTGAAGAATGGTTTCATGATGCTAATATAGCAATTTAATTGATGGTATTTTCTATCTTTGCGTGAATTTGAAACCATGAGCCTTTTTTCTTATTACAGGATTTCAAAGCCTTCCGAGACCAAGGTGCCCGAAGACAAGGTGCCGGAGGAGTATGACCGTCTCAGGTCACGGACTTTCTGGGGCGTGACCGGTGCCTATGCCCTGTACTATGTCTGCAGGATGACCATGGGCGTGGTCAAGCAGCCTCTGCTGGATGAAGGAATATTCTCTGCCGGAGAACTTGGCGTCATCGGTTCTACATTCTACTTTGCCTATGCCATAGGCAAATTCTGCAACGGATTCATCGCGGACTACTGCAATATCCGCAGGTTCATGGCAACTGGTCTCATCCTTTCGACCCTCATCAATCTGCTGATGGGTGTCCTCGGTCTCCTGCATGGATGGCTGGGACTGTCATCGTTGATGCTTTCCGCCTTGTTCGCTGCGGTCTGGGGCATCAACGGCTATTGCCAGTCGATGGGCTCTCCTCCCGGTGTGATAAGCCTTTCACGCTGGTTCCCTCTGGCACGGAGGGGCACGTTCTACAGCATATTCAGTTCCACTCCTTATCTTGGAAAGGCGATGTCCCTGTTCTTTCTTGGAATCGTCGTTGGCGGCATCGGCTGGGAATATGGCTTCATCTTTTCGGCAATTGCAGGCGTTCTCGGAGTCGTCATCATCCTGACAATGGTCTCGGACACGCCTGAAAGCCATGGCCTGCCGAGCGTGCAGAAATACAGCGGTGAACCGGAGCTCCAAAGCGACTCCATGCCGGTCCGTGAACTTCAGAAACGGGTCGTGAAACATCCGGGGATGTGGATCATCGCCTTGTCCAGCGCCTTCGTCTATGTCACTCAGCATGGTGTCAGCGACTGGGGAGTGCTCTTTCTCCAGAAGGCCAAGGACTTCTCTCTGGCATCCTCGACTCAGATCATCGCGTTCGCCGAGGCTTTCGGAATTGCGGGCACCATACTGGCAGGCTGGTTTTCTGACAAAGTCTTCCGCGGCAACCGTTTCATCCCGGTCCTGCTTGCCGGAATCCTCTGCCTTGTGTCACTTGCTGCGTTCCTGTTCTCCGGTGGCAGCTACGTGATGAACATTGTCTATGTTTCTGTGTTCAGCCTTGCCATCGGTGTTGTCTATTGTACCGTGACAGGCCTGATGGCGCTTGACATAGTCCCACGTAAGGCAACCGGAGCCGCCCTTGGAATGGTCGGACTTGCAAGTTATGCCTGTGCCGGCATCCAGAACCTCGTGAGCGGGTTCCTGATTGGTGGGAAGGCCGTCGAAACCGCCGCAGGAGATGTCGTCTATGATTTCGGACCGGCAAGCTGGTTCTGGGTCGTCGCCTGCGTTCTGTCTTTCCTGATTCCGGTCCTTTCGTGGAAGGCTCTGAAACCTCATTCTTCCGAACATATTTAAACCAGATAGATCATGAATGTAAAATCTTTCAGGCTTCTAGCCTTTGCTGCTGCAGCTGCAGCCATCGTCTCCTGTGGTCAAAAGCAGGAAAAGACTGTCTTGTTCAATGGAGAGAATCTTGACGGTCTTGTCGCCGTGACGGATCCTTCCGACACAACAGGGAATGTCGTCTTCTCCGTTGAGGATGGTGTATTGTGCATTTCCGGCAATCCTTTCGGATACCTCAGGACCGAGAAGGCATATTCAGACTATGATGCACATCTGGAGTTCCGCTGGGTCGGTGAGACGGGAACCAACAGTGGATTCTTCCAGAGAGTCCAGGATGGCGATAAAGTGTGGCCTGTCGGTGTGGAGTGCCAGATGTGCGCCGGCTCTGTCGGTGAATTCGTCGGGCTGAGCGGTGCTTTTGTCGATGGCGCCGAGCAGAAAGGGGAGTTCTCTTTCAAGACTCGTATCTCCGAGCAGGACTCCGAACTTCCGGTCGGAGAATGGAATTCGCTCGATGTCGAGGTCCGTGGCACTCACATCAAGTACACTGTCAATGGTGTCCTGCAGAACGAATGTGAGACTGACTTGACCAGCGGTTACGTCGCTGTCCAGTCAGAAGGTGGCCCGCTTCAGGTCCGCAATCTCTATCTGATCGAGAAGTAGGCGTGGCACTTAGATAGCTGAATTTCAACTTCTTATGCTTTTGCGGTCGGTACGCGCGTACTGACCGCATTTTTGTATCTGGCTGTAAGACAGTTCATTGGCCGCCATCTGGAATCTGGGGGTATGTCATGAATATGACAATTTGGCATATTCAGACAACTGGCACGGCATTGGATAAAAGAGTCGCGGCTCCGGACATGGAGGTCCCGGGCCTGAAGTTAAAAGTTGAATAATTTAAAATTTCAGTTCAATATGGGAAAGATTATTGGAATTGACCTTGGAACCACGAATTCATGTGTTTCAGTCATGGAAGGCAATCAGCCTACTGTCATCATCAACGACCAGGGCGAAAGGACCACTCCTTCCGTAGTGGCTTTCACTGATGGCGGCGAAAGGAAGATCGGTGCTCCTGCAAAGCGTCAGGCAATCACCAATCCTCAGAACACCGTGTTCTCCATCAAGAGATTCATGGGCGAGACTTACGACCAGGTCACCAAGGAAGTCTCAAGAGTTCCTTATAAGGTGGAGAGGGGAGACAACAACACACCGCGTGTCAACATCAACGGCAAGCTCTATTCTCCGCAGGAAATTTCTGCAATGATTCTCCAGAAGATGAAGAAGACTGCTGAAGACTATCTTCGTCAGGATGTTACCGAGGCTGTCATCACTGTCCCTGCATACTTCTCAGACTCACAGCGTCAGGCTACCAAGGAGGCCGGCAAGATCGCCGGACTTGATGTCAAGAGAATCATCAACGAGCCTACAGCCGCTGCTCTCGCCTATGGAC
>R14__coassemble_1575_pt1 | contig 11162 bp, 11 predicted proteins | sample R14__metabat2_high_PE_037 | metagenome-assembled genome bin R14
ATGTCTGACACACTTGCACTGGACTATGCATTCATAGGAGTAGCCTGCGCCGGACTTGTCTATTTCGTGATTGCCGCACTGATCAAGATATTCGGACTGAAGAAGGTGCTCAAGTTCTTCCCTCCTATCGTCACAGGACCTATCGTAATAGCAATCGGACTGACACTTTCCGCCAATGCTGTCAGCAGCTGCCAGAGCAACTGGCTGATCGCGCTGGTTGCAATTCTTACTGTAATTGTCACAAGCACATGGGCAAAGGGTATCCTCAAGATCATTCCAATTCTTCTGGGTGTCGTGGTCTCCTACTTTGTCGCTGCATGCTTCGGACAGGTCGATTTCACCCCATTGGCTGAAGCAAAATGGATCGGTCTGCCACTCAGCGGTGACAGGACCGTGCTTGCAGCATTCAAGGACGGCAACGGAACAATGATGCTTTCTTCAATACTGGCGATTATGCCGATTGCAATTGCCAGCATCATCGAGCATGTCGGAGACATCAGCGCAATCTCATCCACGGTAGGAAAGAATTATCTTGCCGAACCGGGACTTCACAGGACATTGACCGGAGACGGACTTGCAACGGTAGTTGCATCACTTTTCGGGGCGCCGGCAAACACTACATACGGTGAAAACACAGGAGTCCTCAATCTTACGAAGGTGTTCGATCCAAGAGTCATCAGAATCGCGGCAGGACTAGCAATAGTCCTGGCATTCTGCCCGAAATTCGCCTGTCTGATCAGGCTTATGCCTACAGCTACCGTAGGAGGCGTCAGCCTTATTCTCTACGGCATGATCAGCATTGTCGGTGTCAGAAATCTCGTCGAGCAGAAAGTTGACCTCACCGCATCAAAGAATGTCTTCGTCACCTCTGTCATACTGGTCCTTGCAATCGGAGTCAAGTACGGTGCAGCGGACAGCATAGCATTGGGTCCTGTGCATCTGTCGGGAATCGCAACTGCTGCCCTCGTCGGCATAATCCTCAATGCAGTCCTTCCTGATGGAAAGAAAACTAAAGAAGAAAAAGAACAGATATAAAACAGAAATAAGAAAAATGAAAAAGTATCTCTTTACTATGCTTGCTGCGGTGCTCTGTACTACAGCATTTGCAAAAGACCCGATCAAGACCACTTCCGGAAATCCCGCTGTCATCCAGGGTAAGAAAATCTACGTGACCATTGACAACTCCACGACAATAATAGTCGATGAGGATTCAAAGAAAGAAATGTCGATCGAGGAATTCTGCAAGATGCAGGGAGGTGACTGGCTCAAGGACATGGGCAAGGACGATGTAGAGGCTCTCGAGGAATTCAACATGACCCTGTCGGACAAGAGCAAGAAATTCGAAGTTGTGAGCAACAAGGCAGACGCAGATTACATCCTGGTTTGCAAGGCTGACAAGTTCAGTTACGGCAATCCGTTTGCATTCAGCGGATTCATGTCGAACGACACGAACGGATTCTTCATCGGAAGATTCTTCATCCAGACTCCTTCCGGAGAGACCGTTGCTGAAATGTCATGCAGCAAGATAACGGCAGACAACACTCTCATGAGCTGGACAAGACAGAAGAGATATGTCTACCAGTTCGTAGCAAAGAGACTTGCAAGTTTCCTGAACAAGGCATAGACATGAACATGCTTGGAAACATAGCATGGCTGTTGCTGGGAGGCCTTCTGACAGCAGTCCTGTACTTCATGGCTGGATTGTTTTTCTGCATAACGATTATCGGGATACCATTCGGTGTCCAGCTGATGAAGATCGGGCGCTTTGCACTATGTCCCTTCGGAAAGGAATTTCAGTTCGGTGAAGGAGAACCGGGATGCCTGGCAATGATCGGGAACATAGTCTGGATTCTCCTTGGCTGGTGGGAGATAGCGATTGTACATGCCGTCTGCGGACTGATATTCTGCATTACAATAATCGGAATTCCACTCGGAATTCAGCATTTCAAGATTGCCGTCGGCTCACTGTTTCCTTTCGGGCAATCAATCAAAAGATAGCATGCAGCCCTCCATGCGGAGAAGTGACAGTTTCCTGTCCAGACCTCCTGCATAACCGGTAAGATTTCCCTTGCTGCCGATGACACGGTGGCAAGGGATTATCAGACTGATCGGATTGTGCCCTACTGCCCCTCCGATTGCCTGCGCAGACATGGAGCGGAGTCCCCTTTCAGAGGCGATTTCTCTTGCTATGTCTGAATATGTGACAGCACTTCCGTATGGAATCCGAAGCAGTGACTGCCAGACTCTCTGGCGGAACGGACTGCCCACTGGACTGAGTCTTGGGAGGAAATCCGGAACAATCCCTCTGAAATAGATGTCAAGCCAACGCGCTGTATCAGCAAGGACTGGAATTTCCCGCGCAGGTACATATTGATCCGTAGAGATTTCCAGTGATGAGCCGAAATATTTCTGCCCGTCGAACCAAAGACCGACAAGAGAATCCCCTTCGGAGGCGAGAGTGATCATTCCCAAAGGTGATTCATAATGTGACAATGCCATCAGTCCTGCTTCTTGTAAAAAGGACCGGCAATCTCGTCGGTGACTTCCAGAAGGAAGGTCACCGGTCGGAAACCATCATTGCACGTAACCACAGCAATGCCATCCTTGTTTGTCCAATCGCCATTGTAGAAAGTCTTCACACCGCTGGAAAGAGCGAAGACATATTGATTCATAGTTCTCCATGCGCAGTCACACAGCCCTTCCGGACAGACATTGGTCGCATAGAAGACATCTCCCGGTTTGAGGATTCCACATGGTTTGAGATCGGGATTGCCATACTTTTCAACCAGATCCTTTCGAAGGGTTGTGTCAAGGACCGTGATCTTCACGACCTTCATTTCGTTTGCCATAACTGAATGTCTTGTAAAGTTGATTATGACAAAGATATAAAATAATCCATTCGTTGCAAACTCTCGGAAAAGATGCTAACTTAGCAAAAGTGAAAATCATAAAATAAACAGATAATGATGAAAAAGACATCTACAATCATTCTGGCAGCAGCACTTGTTGCATCTGCCTCATGCTCACAGAAACCTCAGGTCAGCGGTCATCTGGATGGGCTTCAGTCAGACTCACTGAAAATCGTCGTCTATGATGCGGCTTTCGAATCCATGGACAGGAAGGAGACAATCGCCGCCGTAGGAGGCGACTTTGCTTTCGACGTTGACCTTGAAAACGCAGCCAACGTCATAATCATGGACAACAATTCTGGAAGCAAGGAAAGAATCACGATCATGACGATTCCGGGAGAGCATGCTGTGATCTCAGGAACGCTCGAAGAAAATGAAGTAAACTGATCACGCTACTATCAGGATGCAGCCAGATACAATGATTCAATAAAAGAATTCATGGATGAGTTCAAGGCCTACACTGACTCAGTCATCAATGCTCTGAAGGAGAATCCTGAAATGAAAGACCAGATATATGCCGAGTACAGGGTCAAGGCAATGGCGGCACAGAAGAAATCCGACGAAATCTCAAAGAATTTCATCAAGGACAACCCGTCATCACTGATGTCAGTGATTCTCGCATGCCGTCTTGACAGCCTGGAGGAAAACCTTGCAATGATTCCTGAAAAGAACCTCGAGGGAATCCTCAAGCCTGTTGTATCAAGTGCACGCAAAAGAGCAGAGTCAAAGAGACTGAGAGAAGAAGCCAAAGACAAGATCAAGGAAGGAGCAGAAGCTCCAGACTTCACACTTCCTACTCCTGACGGATCCACATTGACCCTTTCAGCCCTGAAAGGAAAGTATCTTCTCCTTGATTTCTGGGGAAGCTGGTGCCACTGGTGCATCAAGGGAATCCCTACACTGAAGGAATTCTATGAGAAGAGAGGAGACAAGATCGAGTTCCTCAGCATTGCATGCAATGACACGGAGAAGAAATGGAAAGAAGCGCTTGAGACCTATGAACTTCCTTGGCTTCAGGTTCGCAACGACGGTGACCTTGATGTTTCGGCTGCATATGCAGTAGCCGGTTATCCGTCATTCTACATCATTGATCCCGAGGGGAAGATAGAGAAGATCTTCTGCGGGGAAAGCGATGAATTCAAGGCTTACATGACAGAACTTCTCAAATAAGCAGAAAAAACAGATATGTCAGCGATTGCACTAAGACGGCTGGCTGCGATGTGCATGCTTGCCGTCATTGTGTTGATGTCAGCGGAAGATGCTGAAGGATGCACCAGCGTGATTGTTTCAGGGAAAGTCACGAAGGACGGACGTCCCTTGATGTGGAAGAATCGTGACACCGGAGCGAAGGAAAATCTTGTGAAGTATTTTCCAGCGCGGGATGGATTCCACTCCTATGTCGGCATAGCAAGTACTGACAGGAATGCAAGATCTGTCTGGATAGGCACGAACAGGACAGGATTCAGCATAATGAACACTGTCTCTTACAACATCAAGGACATCGCTGATGAAGACAAGGAGAATGACAACGCCTGGATCATGACGATGGCGCTGCAGAGATGTTCGTCAGTGCAGGATTTCAAGAACTTGCTCGACACATTGCCAAGGCCGCTCAAGGCGAGTGCAAACTATGGAGTCATCGATGCACAGGGCGGAGGGGCATATTTCGAAGTGAATTTCACCGAATATTTCATGTTCGATGTGAATGACCCTGCAGCGGCTCCGGACGGTTATCTGGTCAGAAGCAACTATTCATTGAACGGAAGGCCAGTAGAGGAAGGACATGGACACGTCAGATGGATCGAGGCAGACAGGCAGGTCCGCATGGCTCTTGACAAAAAGGACATGACTTCTGAATATGTTCTGGAAAACATGGCAAGAGACTATTGCAACCCGGTGCTGGGCACAGATTGCCGAAGCCGCAGCTATAGTGGTGAATGGGCTCTGGAACATGACATAATAACTCGCTACAAGACGACATGCAGCGTCTGCATACAGGGCGTAAGGCCAGATGAGGATCCTTCCATGACGACAATGTGGACTATTGTCGGCTATCCGGGAACCACACCTGCAATGCCGGTATGGGAGGCAGCAGGAGAAGAAGGGCTGCCTCAGATGCTGAAGGCAGGAAATGATGGTCGCTCCCCCCTCGCGCACCATGGCTACATTCTGAAAGAGAAGGTATATTCATGGAACATGGACAATCTGGGTGAGAACAAGTACTTCCATTGGAGCATGCTGTCGAATAAAAAAGGAACCGGCTACCTTCAGAAGACGATGAGCGTCGAAAAAGAGATACTTGCTCCATACCGCAAGGGTCTCAGGCACTGGAGGAAGGAAGGAAGACCTGATATCGGAGAAATCAAGATGCTGAACGAAACAGCTGACAGACGCCTGTGGAAATTCATTGAAGAAACTGTCTGAAAAACGGATCATTACATACTTGGATTGATAGATTATGAAGAATGTTATCATCACCATGGTCGCAATGTTGATCATGGCATCATGTACAGATGCACAGAACAAGAAACTTGTAGTTTATTTCTCTGCAACAGGGACAACTGAAAATTCAGCAAGAAAGATAGCAGAAGCTGCAAAGGCGGATCTTTTTGAGATAGAGCCCCTGGAAAGATATTCAGATGCAGATCTGGACTGGAGGGACAGTAATTCTCGCTCGACGGTTGAGATGCAGGACAAAGATTCCCGTCCGGGGATCAAGGACAAGACTCTGAAAATTGACCGATACGGAAAAATCTACCTTGGATTTCCAGTATGGTGGGATTTGGCTCCAAGGGTAGTCAATAGTTTCATTGAAAAATATTCCCTGAAGGGCAAGACAGTCGTTGTGTTCGCCACTTCAGGTGGAAGCAGCACAAGGAACAGCGTAAAGGTCCTGAAGGAGACTTACCCGGATGTCAGCTGGATTGATGGAGGTCTGATGAACTCCCCAACCAAGAGCGACATCACACAGCTTCTGAAGAAATAGATCTATGGATGGCATGGGATGAGTCACGAAAAGTACGCGAAGAACTCGTCACAGAATCCGGACAAAGCTGCGTTGAAGTGTCAGATCTCGATGGAATTGAGAAGATCCAGTTTCCCTTCATCGACAAGTTTCAGTATAAGCTCACCGAAAAGAGTGTTCTGCCAGGCGAACCAGTCACGAGTGTATCTGGACGCATCATCGCAATGAAATGATTCATGCATGAACCCGGTTCCGGCATCAGTGCACATCAGCATCTTGATGCACCATATTATCTCCTCGTCTGAAGTGGATGTGAAGGCACGCATCATTATGCTCATTGGCCAGACATAGTCGGAACCGACATGAGGTCCACCAATCCCCTCTCCTGCAGAGCCGCGGAAAAAATATGGATTGTCTTCGCTGAGTACAAAGCGGCGTGTGTTCTGGTAGATCGGGTCATCGACTGGTACATCACCCAGATATGGCATGGCAAGAAGGCTCGGTACATTGGCATCATCCATCATCAGATGGTTGCCGAAGCCATCACATTCGAATGCATAGATCTTCCCATACTTCGGATGATCGACGACTGCATTCTCAAGGAGTGCGGCATGGACTTCATCAGCAAGCTGACTGCATGCAGATGCCCTGACTTCATCGCCATTGACGGACCGAAGTATCTCGGCAGCCTTACGCAGTGACGTCACGGCGAAGAAATTGGACGGGATGAGATAATCCATGACAGTCGCATCGTCCGATGGACGAAACGAACTGACTATCAAGCCACAAGGCTTGACCGGATTGCCGAAGCCATGATTGCTTTTGGTGTCATACTGGGCAGCAGTTACTCTTGTGAACCTGTAGTTGCCAAGGCTGTCCTTGCGCTGCTGTTCATGGAGGACAGAAAGAATGTTGTCAATGGCGTCCAGCCATGTTCCGTCAAAGATGCCGGTGTCACCACTCTTCTTCCAATACTCATAAGCGAGACGGATAGGATAGCATTGAGAATCGATTTCCCACTTGCGTTCGTGGTCATTCATATTCATGTCTGTCCCATCATTCTGCCATTCACCGCCGGTAGGTCCGAAATTGAAGGCATTCGCATAAGGATCGATAGTGAGACATCTGAACTGGCGGCGGATTGTACCTTCAATCATGGCGCGAAGATGGTCGTCTCCGTCGATGAGCTGGAGATATGGCCAGACTTGAGCTCCACTGTCACGAAGCCACATCGCAAAGATGTCCCCGGTAATGACAAATGTGTCTGGTGTTCCACCCTCATCTTCGCTGAAATTGACCGTAGTGTCAAGAGTGTTCGGGAAACAATTCTCGAACATCCAGCGAAGACGCGGGTTGAGAAGCTTGGCCTTGATCTCATCTATTTTCTTCTCGACAGCCTCGGAAGTGAACTTCCTTTCTTCGAGAGGAGGACGTCTGCTTGTGAAGTTCTCGACAGGTGCCGGGATGAAATCATAGTGGGTAAGTTCAACCGGCGGCTCACTCTTGACGGATGATGTACAGGATGCAGCAACAATTGCTATGAAAGACAGACATAGAAGATTTTTCATGCAGAATAAAAATTGATTGATACCACTACTTGACCCTGCCGGTGTAGGCTTTGACGGCAGAATTGTCGACAACGGTCTGGAAAAAGTCACTGGCCGCCTTGTCCATTGCAGCATCCCACGGCCGAGGATTTCCATTGAGCTGGACAACCCAGAGACGCAGTGATTTAGTGTGCCAGTTTACAGCGCAGTTCGTGCCCCAGGCGCCTCCATGCCCGAACCAAGCCCCCTCGTGGTCATCAATCGGGGCACTGAGTCCAAGTGAATATCCTTCAAATCCATCAGGACGAGTGGAGACGGCAAGAATGGACTTGACGGTCTCTTCCTTGAGAATACGTACACCGTTGTCACCGACGCCAAGATTCATGAGCATCTTGTAGAACTTGAGTTGATCCCTGGCTGTGGTCCAGAGACCGGCCCCGGCAGAGGCAAAGACATGGTCGTCATTGTACGGACGTTGCTGTGAAGGATTTTCGGACAGCCATGTGGCAGGCGCACCTTCATGGACCTCGTACATCTGGACCTGTTTCTTCAACTGTCTGTCAGTAGGCCAGAACCATGTAGACTTCATTCCCAAAGGAAGGAGCACCTCCTGCCTCAGATAGTCCTCCCATCTCATGCCGGTGACGACCTCTACAATCGCTGCAGCAATGTCGATTCCAGTATTGGAGTAATGTACATCAGTGCCAGGCTCGAAAAGCAACGGAGACGCAGCAGCGACAACGGCATTCTGTCTGAGTCTTGCACCACCGGACCATCCGCCGCCTCGGACATTTCCTTTCTTGAGACTTGTCTCGAACGGAAAGCCTCCGGTATGATTGAGGACCATCCTTATCGTCAGGACATTATGTGCCTTGTGAAGAGTCTTGACATCATCCTTGACACCATCCTTGACCCAAAGCTCAGCAAATTCCGGAAGATATTTGCTCACAGGATCGTCAAGGGAGACTTTGCCTTCCTCGACAAGCTTTGCTACCGTGACACCGCAGAAACCTTTGGTCTGAGAACATTGCATGTACACATCGTCCAGAGAGATTTTCCTGCCTGCATCGACATCGGAATAACCGATACAGCAGGTTTCCTGAACGCCATCCTTATAGAGTATGCTGATTGCACCAGGAAGTTCTCCGCTCTCGACATAAGGTCTGAGAGCGTCTCTGGCGAATGTCGTACCTGATTCCTTGACAGGAGTCTTTCCGGAAACCGGAAGTGATTGGAAAAGAAGGACTGTCACAGTTGAGAACAGGACAGCAAGAAGTCTGGATTTCATGATATATCAGTTGTATGAATCAAATCAGGCAAATGTCTTTTTGCGAATATACAAAAAAAGGAACTGCATCCGGATGGACAGAATGATTCTTATGTCAAGAATCCATTCTGTCAGAAATATAATCTATATTTACAGACGGAATAAAAGAACATCAAATCCTGCACAGAAAACAACATTGACATGAAAAAGACCACCTGCTCACTGATTCTGCTGTACCTGTCAGCAGCCATTGGCTTCAGTCAGAATTCCCTCACCTCCGGTTCAGGCTATCTCAACCCTGTGATTCCAGGCTTTCATCCGGACCCGTCAATATGCCGCGTCGGAGATGACTTCTATCTTGTCAACAGCACATTCCAGTACTTTCCAGGAGTTCCGGTCTTTCACTCGAAGGACCTGATCCACTGGGAACAGTCAGGCAACGCCCTGGATCGGACAAGCCAGCTGAGCCTTGCCGGCGCGAATGTCTATGGCGGAATCTATGCACCGACGATACGTTTCCATGAGGGCTTATACTATCTTGTCGTTGGAAATGTCACTGCAAACAAGACAATGATAGTCACTGCGGAAAATCCCGAAGGTCCATGGAGCGAACCGATATGGCTCGAGCAGGGCGGTGGAGATCCATCGTTGTTCTGGGAAGACGGCAGATGCTACTTCTGCTGCACCGGGGACAGGATATTCCTGTGCGAGATAGATGAGAGGACCGGGAAAAGACTGACACCGATGCGTGAGATATGGCGCGGAGACGGAGGACGCTATCCGGAAGGTCCGCACATATTCAAGAAAGATGGATGGTACTATCTTATGATTTCCGAAGGAGGATGCGAGTTCGGCCACAGTGAGACAATTGCACGCAGCCGTGACATCTATGGTCCATACGAAACGAACCCGGACAACCCGATACTCTGCAACCAGCGTCAGAGGACACAGGGATGCGAGATTCAAGGGACGGGACATGCGGACCTTGTACAGTCAGCCGATGGAAGATGGTGGATGGTGCTGCTGGCATTCAGGACACAAAACGGCAATCACCATCTGATGGGCAGGGAGACATGCATGGTTCCTGTTGAATGGGCCGGAGAATGGCCGGTTGTCAACATCGACGGACGTGTGGAGCCAGTGATGAGTGTAGAGACACTGCCTCAGGTCTGGCCTGACGGGAAACCTATAGAGGGCAGCGCGCCTTCCGGAATATACAAATCTGACGGGAACGGGGCATGGAGCATGTCTGAAGACAGACTGTCCGATGGCAAGTTCGGTCCTGAATGGATCTGGTTGAACAATCCATCAATGGAAAATTACCGTTTCGAAGGAAAAGAACTGCTGATAACATCTTCAACGGTCACTCTTGATGAGGGTGGCATTTCTCCGTCCTTCGTATCGCTTCGTCAGCGGTGCAAGAATGCTGAGCCGTGGACAGTTCTTTCGATGGATGACGCAGCTGAAGGCGACAAAGCCGGAATCAGCGTGTACATGAGCGATTTCGCCCACTGTGATCTCTATGTAGAAAAAGGCAGAAAAGGGACTCAGACAGTCCGAATGACCTACACAGGCCTTGGTGGCCTTGTCCACGAATTCGGCGAGGTCAAGGCTGCAAAAGGAGATGTCACCTTGCACATCATTTCCAGCGGAAGCGGCTATGCCATGGAATGTACAGACAGCGAAGGCAAAAAGACAAACCTGGGAAGCCTTGACTGCCGCTACCTGAGCACAGAGACAGTCGGAGGCTTCACAGGAATCGTGTTCGGTCTTTATGCCGTGAACAGTTCTTCAGGAAAACCTTTCACAGCACGTTTCAAAGAATTCCGTCTGAATGACACAGACAGGTGATCATTCCTTTGCAACAGCTTTACGGATCAGTTCAAGTTCGTGCGGATCATAAGGTTTCAGATCTTCGCTGAACAGATCCTGAGAAGGCATGTCGCCTCTGGAATTGATCTGTTGGCATCGGCCATTGACAAGACTCCACAGCATGCATCCGACCCTGGAATCCCGATAGACAGGAAGACAGGTTTCGACAGTGTTGCCGCCGTAGCGATGAAGCCATTCCGTACAGATCATCGGCCGGCCAAACTTTGAAAGGCTGTCAATCAAGGCTTGAGTGCCTCCGGCATCAAGATAGGCGTGAAAGGTGATGACATCACTTTCCTCGAATGCGATTTCATTGACATTGCCGTCATCGTTCCAGCGTGCAATCGTCAAGGGTTGTGAAGGATTCGCCTCCCTGGCCCACTGAAAACACTTGCGGGCAAGCTTGTAGGAAAACTCATGAAGACCATAGGTCGCATCATTGGCCGGTTCGTTGTAAAGATCCCAGACAAAGATGCGGTCATCATCTCCATAAGAGGAAACCATGTCCTTGACATATTCTTCGAGAAGATGATGGGTACGGTCATCAACAACCATTGTGCGGCCGGGAGAAGGTACCCATCCGCACTTGGTCCAGCCTGGGT
>R14__coassemble_1617_pt1 | contig 10898 bp, 4 predicted proteins | sample R14__metabat2_high_PE_037 | metagenome-assembled genome bin R14
ACGGATTTCAGCTATGCTTTCTACAACTGTCCTCGCCTGAAGACAGTCTCCGAACATCTTTTCGACTATGCAGGCAAGGCAAGCAATTTTACGCATGTATTCAGGAACACGGCTCTTGTCAGCATTCCTGAAAATCTCTTTTCCCATTGCGGAAACGCAACTGACATCAGCTGGGCCTTTGCAGACTGCAGATCTCTGGCGAGCATTCCTGAAAACCTCTTTTCCGGCTGCCCTGCGGTCAAGTCATTCAGTGGGCTTTTCTGCAATTGCAGTTCTTTGAGAAACATTCCCGAGAGATTGTTTCAGAAATGTCCGGAAGTCATCTGGTTCGACTATGTCTTCCAAGGGTGCAATGGAATCGTCTCCATTCCGGAAATGCTGTTTTCCTGCAACGGGAAGGTACGGAATTTCAATCAAGCATTCGAAGGTCTGTACAATATTACATCGATACCGGACCATCTGTTTGACAATTGCCATGATGCAGAGACCATGGCAGGAGTGTTCTTGAGCTGCTGGAATTTGAGGAGCATACCGTCAGGTATCTTCGACAACCAGCGCAAGATTCTGAATTTTTCCAGTACTTTCAGCGGCTGCAGGCAAGTAGAGGGAGAGTCTCCATACACCATGATTGACGGCAGGAAGGTCCATCTCTATGAGAGAGACAGATTTCCGGATTATTTCGTGACACCGCTGTCATTCGAATACTGTTTCGATCAGCTTGTACGGCTTGCCGATTATGGCAACATCCCGGACAGCTGGAAGCGGAACATCATTTATCAGTAAGAGGAACACCATGAAAATGAAAAGATACATCACAATAGCATTCTGCACGCTTGCAATGATTCTTTCCGGGTGCAAGGAAATCCAGGGAGAGATTGACGAGCTTTACGATGAGATCGAGGAACTGAAGCAGGCGGACGCTTCATTCCAGCAGCAGCTGGACAGCTTCAACAATTCGATCTCCAACATCCAGACAATCATTGCTGCGATGCAGTCGGGGGCCTACATCAAGAGTGTCATGCCCCTTCTTGAGAATGAGGAACAAGTAGGCTACATCTTCACCCTCAGCAACGGTGAGACATTCAATGTCCGTGACGGAAAGGATGGCACGGACGGCTACATGCCGGCAGTCGGCATCAGCTGTGATGACCATGGCAACTTCTGGTGGACTCTTGACGGAAAACCATTGACGGATGCGAATGGTGACAAGATCAAGGCCGATGGTGTCGTTCCACAGTTCGAGGTCAAGGGCGGCATGTGGAACGTCTCCTATGACAAGGGACAGACGTGGATCATACTTGGTGCTGCAAATGGAAGCGATGGTGCTGATGGTCTCGACGGAGACCAGCTTTTCAGCAGTGTGGACTACACCGAGGGAGTCAATGTCGTCAAGTTCAACCTTGCCGATGGCACCGTCCTGACTCTTCCATGTTATCAGGCAATCACAATCACTTTCAATGTTTCGGGCAACCAGGCCGGAATTTCGGCCGGGGAGACCATCAAGGTGGACTACACCCTTTCGTATGGTGACGAGAAGACGGTGGTGACTGCATCGACCGATGGCAACTACATTGCCGATGTCGTCAGGAAGGATGATGTGTCGGGAACAATACTTGTTACCTGCCCCGGCCTCTACATGGACGGCTATGTCAATGTGATGGCCTTTGACGGTGTGGGATATTCCTCTGTCTCGGTCATCAGCTTCTTCGAGAAGAAGATGACTTTCAGCAACGGGCTGGAGTTCTATGTCGATACCGATGCCGGTACTGTCAGTGTTCCTCTGAACTACAATTTCGAGTACTATGTCGAAGTCGATGAGGAATCTTCAGATTGGATTCACCTGGTCAAGACGAAGGACTCTACCTTCGAATCAGGGGAAATAGTCGCGGCTTTCGACCAGAACAACGGATCTGCAAGGACCGGAGTGATTTACATCTATCCTTCCAACACGGTCAGCACTCCGTACGCGAAGATAACCATCACTCAGCGTGCAGCATATTTTTCTCTAAGCCAGAATTCCTTCGTGGTGTCGTCCGATGGGGCGGAGAAGACAATTTCAATCACATCATCCAGAGAAATCTATGTCAGGACAAACTCTGACTGGATTCGTGGCGGTGTAGAGAAATCCGGTGACCATGAGTATTCGATGTCACTGTCTGTCGACAGGAACGCCAGCGGGAAGAAGAGAGCTGACCAGATGGTGATTCTTGCCGAGGATGACAATTCCGAACTTGCAAGAGTGGACGTGGTGCAGATGGCCGAGGGAGGTGATGACGCTATGGACCTTGTGTTCGAAGTGAGGGCCAGCGAAGTCAATGACTACATTGCTTACCTGCCTGTCGGAAACTATGGCGATGCTGACTTCATCATCGACTGGGGTGACGGCCAGTACTCACACATTGACGGCAATCATCATGAATCCTATGTCTCGCACATGTACAGTGAGACAGGTCCTTCTGACACGTACGAGGTCAGGATTTCCGGTGATGTCAAGGCAATCTATGCCATGGGTATCGATGTGGGCAAACGCTCCTCCATCGTCAAGGTCAAGCAGTGGGGGAACGTCGGTCTGAAAACCATGGATTGTGCATTCAACGGCTTTACCAGTCTTGAAAGCATTCCTGCCGATGACACCTATTGTTTCTCAGATGTGGACAATTTCAACAACGCGTTTTCTAATTGTCCAAGGCTCAGGAGCATTCCTGCCGGATTGTTCAGGAATGCCAAGTCTGCCACCGGTTTCATGAGCACTTTCCGCAACTGCAGGTCTCTTGTCGAGGTACCGTCAGATCTGTTTGCTTCCTGCTCTTCAGCTGATTCTTTCGAGTATGTCTTCCAGGATTGCATTTCTCTCGAGGGTGTAGGCTCCAACATTTTCGGCGGCTGCACCAAGGCGACGAGTTTCAGGGGGATTTTCTCCAATTGCATAAGCCTCCGTTCCATTCCGGAGGATCTGTTCAAGGATGCCGTCAGCGCCTATGATTTCATGTCTGCATTTGAATATTGCCGTGAGATTCAGTCAATTCCGGAAAATCTGTTCTCGGCGGCGAAGAAAGCTTCCTGGTTCATGTGCACATTCCGGAATACCGGCCTTTCGAACATCCCTTCCGACCTGTTCGCTTCCTGTCCGGATGCCGTGGACTTTGAATGTACATTCCGTGAATGTCATTCGCTTGAGACCATCCCTCATGCCCTCTTCGATGCCAACAGAAAAGTGACAACTTTCCTTCAGACATTCTGTGGCTGCAATTCTGTGACCGGCGAGTCTCCGTGGACAGAGATTGTCATCGATGGAAAGACGGTCAAGGTACACCTTTATGACAGGGAGGACTATCCTGACTATTTCGTGACGCCGATCAGCCGTGACGAATGTTTCAATTCCTGTGAATTGCTCAGGGACTACGAGTCCATGCCGTCAATCTGGAAGTGGAGTTATTGACATGAAGAAGAAAAACGCATTCAGGGCTCTTGTGCCCATGATATTCATTATGGCTGTGTCTTCCTGCATCGAGACTGTCGACATGCAGAAGGAGGAAGATGCCAAGGTGCTTCCGGTTCCCGGCATGACCGTGAGCGAGACCATCCTCGGAAGCTATTCGGCTCAGTTCGACTGCAGCATTCAGGTTGAAGACAGGACTTTCTTCAGAGGCGGCTTCCAGTATGGAACCGACCGGAATCTTGAGGAGTGCGAGTACATACCTGGAGTCATCGTGGACAATGTACTTTCGGTCATTGTCACTGACATCCAGCCCAACAGCATCTATTACTACAGGGCGGTGATCTCAGATGACTATGGCTCAGTCGAGTCCCCCGTGCACAGTTTTGCGACTACGGTCTTCAAGGTGGAGGATGCTGACTATCATGTCGATTACAAGGAAAATGAGATCACGGTTTCCGCAGAGTCCAGTGTCAAGCTTGAATATTCTGCGAGCGATCCTTCGTGGATCATCCAGGAGGACGGCAACCGTTTCAGGATAGCGGAGAACACAGCCTTCCTTGACAGGATGGGTACAATCACCGTCGCAACGGCCGACGGATGTTTCAGCAAGACTGTTTCAATAGGTCAGGACCAGAGTCCGCTGCATTTCAAGTCTTCTGCATTCAAGGAGTATCTTGTCGGCAAATATGACATCGATGGCAGCGGTGAAATCGAGCTGGCGGAGTTCGCGAGTGTCAAATCCATCGATGTCTCTTCCGATGTGGTCGATGACATCTCTGAGATTTCCTGGTTCACTGAACTTGAGGAACTTTCCTGCTCTGGCTCGGAAAAAGGCAAGGGACTGCTCCACAGTGTCGATTTCTCATCAAACAGGATGTTGGAGTCGGTCAATCTGGCAAACAATTCTCTTGAGAGTCTTGATGTCACGGGGCTCAGCAATCTGAAAACCTTGTGCATCAGCGGCAATCCCGTCACATCCATTGACATATATTCAAATCCTTTGCTGGAAACACTGCTTGTCGAAGACAGCAGGCTGTCTTCTCTTGATCTTTCCAGCAACATATCCCTTGTCCGGGTCAACTGTTCCGGGAGCGCCCTTTCATCGCTGACAGGGCTCGAGAGTGCTGCTCTTGTCTCACTTTCATGTCAGGACAATGACCTGTCCGCTCTGGATGTGACTTCTGTAAAGGGGCTGGAGGTCCTGCGTTGCCAGAACAATTCGATAAGCGACCTTGACCTCACATGTTGCCAGAAACTCAGTGTCCTTGACTGCTCCGGAAATGATCTCAGGGAACTTTACATCAGAAAGAATGCCTCTCTGGATTCCTTGGACTGCCATTCCAACGAACTTGAGAGTCTTGATGTGAGGTACAACTCTGTTCTGTCTTTCCTGGACTGCCATGACAATCGGATTTCGCTCCTGGACGTCACTGGGAACAAGTCCTTGAGGACTCTTGACTGCCGCGGCAACGATGTAGAGGTCCTCGATGTAGAGAACTGTACTATGCTGGAGTCTCTTGCCTGCTGTTCTGCTCTCAAGACTCTTTTCATTTCGTCGGATCAGAAAGTGAAAGGCATCACCGTGGACCGCAGTGAGGAATTCATTCCGCAGTCTGCCCTGATCCGCAGCCACAAGGATCTTGTGAACATTCCGGATGCGGCTTTCAAGTCTTATCTTGTCAGCCACTATGACATCGACAAGGACGGTGAGATTTCCGTCGATGAGGGTCTTTACATAAAGTCGATCAATGTCTGCACGGATGAAATATCGAGTCTGAAAGGCATTGAATCTTTCGTGAATCTGCAGTACCTGAAGTGCAGCGGGTCCACCGATGAGTTCAGACATGTCAGCGGGAAACTCGCTTCGATAGATGTCTCCCAAAATGCCGATCTGGTCCAACTTGTCTGCGACGGGAATCTTCTGCAGTCTCTTGACCTTCGGAACAATGGTGCTTTGAGAACTCTCTGGTGCTACAACAACCGTTTGACGGAACTGGACCTGAACGCGAACACAATGCTGACGGACCTGAACTGTGAGGGCAACTTCATATCGATGTTGGACCTCAGCGCTTCTCCGGACATCGCTTCCCTTGACTGTTCTCCGATGAATGACGAGAGAGGGGAGAATTGTCTGCAGACAGTCTGTCTTCCATCCAAAAAGAGAATCAAGTTCATCAATGCTCTGGATTACAGAAGAAGTGTGAGCAACATTCCTGGCAGTACCAGAGTGTACTATAAAGGGTCCGCAGGTCTTGCCGTTTCATCGTTCATGTTCAACTTCAATGCAAAGGAAATCGATCAGGATTCAAATATGATCCCAAATACCTTTGGCGCGAACTGGGACGGCAATCTCAAGTTCAACAACAGCAACTATTCAGTTGCCGATGACCACATACATGAGAACCATGGCACCTGGTGCGGCTACGATTTCGGGACACCTGAAAGGAATCCGTTCAACAGGGAAGGCACCCAGCCTCTTACTGTTGTGGTAAAGGTAAAGGGAGACACAGCTTCCGACTATTCCATCTTCTCCTGCCGCGGGGACGATTACAACTACATGATGAGAGAAGGTGAGGATGGTACGGATTACTTTTTTCTCCATGATGGCAATGGTTGGAAAGCTCCCGTCAGGGTCAAGACTCTGCCGAACATTGTGTCTGCAAGAGTGAATGACAAAGGCAAGGTGTATCTCCAGTCATGGACGGACAACATGTCGAGCAACGTCGCTGACATTCAATGGGGACAGAAATCCAATGGAATAGCATTCTTCGCAGGCTATTCTTTTGGAGAAGAGTACTGGTCCGGTGATTTCTACTGGATGTTCCTTTCTCTTGATGCGCTGACGGATGATGAGATCCAGTCTGTCATCAGCTACAACGAGAATCTTTAGAACGAGAGGTCGTCATCGAGGTCATCCGGGTCCTTGTTCAGCCCATACGTCTTTATGAGAGAGGAAATTTCAGGATCGAGATTTCCGCGATAGACGTAGCTGTGGTCCTGCTTGCATGAGCGCATGTAGCACTCGACTGCTTTCTGGGCATCTCCGAGCCGTGAGTACAGGATTGCCAGCAGGTAGTTGACCTGGGCGGTCCGTTTCATCGGTTCAAGAATTTCGAGTGCGCTCCTGTCACGTCCGAGTCCCGTGTAGGCGACAGCCGTGTTGAAGTCCTTGTAAGGCTGCAGGTAGTTCAAGGCGGCAAGATAGTCCATGTCCTTGAGGAGCATTACTCCTGTCATGTAGGTGGAATCGATCACCGTTGTGTGGACCGTGTCCTTGACCATTCCAGCCCTGTAGAGATAGAAATTGAACTTCACCGTGCGGAGACGTGGGTAGAGAGTCTCTCTCATGTACTTGTAGAAAGGCTGTTTCTGGAGCTGTGCTTCCCTGAGGTCCGGATCTGCGGCCTTGGAAGCCATCCTGTACTCTGTCTTGTCATCCTCCGTGAGAGTTGTGTCGGCTTTTACCAGAAGGTCCAGCATTTCCCAGTTCTCACCTTTGCTCCGGCTCTTGAACTGGATGTTCGTCCTCTTCCTCTTGTAGATTCTGCCTTGTTCGTCCACATTGAATCCCTGCTCTCTTTCAAGTGAATCCTGATAGTCCTTCATGTAGTTCTTGAAATATCTGGAGATGGATTCGCTGCGCTGTTCTGAAAGTTTGTGGTTCATGCTTGCCTTTCCTTCAGGTGAGGCGTAGGCTGTGACGATGATGGAATCCAGTTCGAATGTCTTGTTGAGCATGAGATCGTTCAGGTTCCTCTTGATCCTGGAAATTTCCTGCCTGTTGTTTCCGAGTTCAGTCTTTATCTCGGACTTTCCGGTCTCGAATTCGACATAGCATGCTGTGTTGGCTTCCACGCGGCGCTCGATGACCTTTGTCAGGTAGCGTTCGGTGTTGTCAGTGAAGGCGGACACAGAACTGATGTAGAATGTCAGAGGCTCGCTCCTCGGAATGGTGTAGAGGACTTTTTCCTGCTCATAGATTTCTCCGGAGAGCACTATGTCAACCTTGCGGAGCTTGGGTCTGGTGTTTATTGTCTGGATGTAGTTGTAGATGAAGTCACCTGCCGGGGAGACCATCACGGTGTCAAGCCGTATCCCTTCGGTGACGATAGGAGCCTTCACATACTTCCTGTACTTCCTGTCCCTGCTGGCCTTGCGTCGGTCGTTGAGATTCTTTGCAAACTTGTTGGTGTAATGGTCTATCGCCTGCTGTTCGCTGACACCATAGTATGACATGAACACTTCGTCGGATACGTATGTGGAATCCGTCTTGAAGGCATAGACCTGAGGGATGTTCCTCTTAAGAAACAGTTCCAGCTGCTTGATGTTGATGAATTTCGTCGAATCGCTCACGATCTTCGAAAGGAACTTCTCATACTGCTGGTATCCCTTCAGCTGAGCTTTCCTGTAGGCCGTTCCGGTGATGATCACCGGGTCCAGCCTGATGCTGTCTCCGAGCACGAACATGTCCGGGTAGAACCTCAGCTGCCATTTGCTGTCCTGCATTGCGGCAGGGACCTTGACCTGGAACGCGAGATCGACCTTCCCGTTTCGCTCTGCGATGTTGCGGAAACGTGCGGTGACCACAGCCGCATCGATGACATCTGTCGCAACCATCTCTCCGTCTTCATCCTTGATTGCCTTCATGATGAGGATTTCGCTGCCGTCATCCTCCACTATCTTCAGCGTGTCCCTTGTCACAGCTTCGTTGTTGAGAGTCGGCACATAGTTGTCCTTTGCCAGAGAAAGATCGAACGAGGTGTCACCTTTCTGGATGGAAGCAAGTTTCTTCTGGGTGCTGCAGGCTCCTGCAAGCATGAACAGTGCAAGTACGGTAAGGAATATTCCGAAAGAGGAGTTATGTCTTTTCATTTGAATCTTGTGTCTGTCTGATGCCTTTCTATGCCTTGAATCTTTCTGTGAGTGCGATGAAGTCATCGACACTCAGCCGCTCCGGACGCAGGTCGAACACCGGATCGGTCGTGTCCACCTGTACCGGCGAAGAACTGATTATCGGCTTCAGGGAGTTCCTCAGAGTTTTTCTTCGCTGGCCGAACGAGGTCTTGACGATGGTCTTGAAAAGTTTCTCGTCACATCCGAGTGAGGTACGTGTGTTCCGGGTGAGGCGTATGACTGCGGACTGCACCTTGGGCGGCGGATTGAACGCCCCGGAGCCAACAGTGAAGAGATATTCGATGTCGTACCATGCCTGCAGGAAGACTGACAGGATGCCGTAGGTCTTGGTGCCGGGCTTTTCCGCGATACGCTCCGCAACTTCCTTCTGAATCATGCACACTACTTCCGGAATCCTGTCGCGCTGTTCGAGAATCTTGAAGAAAATCTGCGAGGAAATGTTGTAGGGAAAGTTTCCTATGATTGAATATTCCCCATCGAAGATTGTCCCGAGGTCCATCTTGAGGAAATCGCCCTCGATGAGGTTCTCCCCGAGGGATGGGTAGTGCTTCTTGAGATAGGCGACAGATTCTCCGTCTATCTCCACAGCCTTCAGGTCTGTCCCATGCGCAGGCAGGAGATACTGTGTGAGCACACCCATTCCGGGTCCCACTTCGAGCACCTTCTCTCCCTTGAGGGCTTCCACTATCCCTTTCGCTATGCTCTGGTCGGTAAGGAAATGCTGGCCGAGCGCCTTCTTTGCACGAACTTCCATGTGTGACTGTCTTTCTGCCACAAAGATAGTGAATAATAATATTATTAGAATTTGCTAACTTTGCTGATTGTTGGAAACAACGACAGTAAAACATAGCAACATAAAAAATGTACAGGACTCACACTTGCGGACAGCTCCGCATTGAAAATGCTGGTCAGAACGTGACGCTGGCCGGCTGGGTGCAGAAATCCAGGAAACTTGGAGGAATGACATTCATCGACCTTCGTGACCGCTATGGCATCACGCAGCTTGTAATAGAAGCCGATGCTCCCGCAGCGCTGCTCGAGACTGCCACTTCCCTGGGCAGGGAATATGTCATCCAGGTTACGGGACAAGTTGTTGAACGTCAGAGCAAGAATGCGAAGATGGCAACCGGAGACATCGAGATAAAGGTTTCCTCGATCAACATTCTCAACAAGTCCGTGACACCTCCATTCACAATCGAGGATGAAAGTGATGGCGGTGAGGACATTCGTGCCAAGTACCGTTATCTTGACCTCCGCCGCGGACCGCTCCAGAGGGCTCTCGCTCTCCGCCACCGCCTTGCACAGGAGATCCGCACCTATCTTGACGGTCAGGGATTCATGGAAATAGAGACTCCTTATCTTATCAAGTCCACTCCGGAAGGAGCGCGCGACTTCGTGGTACCATCAAGGATGAATCCGGGACAGTTCTATGCTCTTCCGCAGTCTCCTCAGACATTCAAGCAGCTCCTCATGGTTGCCGGATATGACCGTTACTTCCAGATTGTCAAGTGTTTCCGTGATGAGGATCTGCGTGCTGACCGCCAGCCGGAGTTCACTCAGATCGACTGCGAGATGAGTTTCGTGGAGCAGGAGGATGTCCTGAACACCTTTGAGGGAATGATGCGGCAGATGTTCAAGAATGCCGTAGGTGTCGACATTCCTGACCCTCTTCCAAGGATGAGCTGGTACGACGCTATGGACAACTATGGCTCGGACAAGCCGGACATCCGCTTCGGAATGACCATACATGAGATCACGGACAAGGTCCAGGGTCATGGCTTTTCAGTCTTCGACAGCGTTGAATATGTAGGTGCGATTGCAGTCCCCGGTGCAGCTTCCTATACCCGCAAGCAGATTGACGAACTCACCGAGTGGGTCAAGCGTCCGCAGGTCGGTGCAAAGGGTCTTGTCTACATCAAGCTCAATGAAGACGGTACCATCAAGTCATCCATCGACAAATTCTACACTCCGGAGCAGCTCAAGGCTGTTGCAGAGGCAGTCGAGGCAAAGACCGGTGACCTTATCTTCGTCATGTGCGGTGCCAGGAGAAAGACTCAGACAATGCTTGGCGTACTGCGTATCGAGATGGGCAATCGTCTCGGGTTCCGTGATCCGAAGGTCTTCGCGCCGCTCTGGATCGTCGATTTCCCTCTCTTCGAGTGGTCTGAAGAAGATGGACGCTTCTACGCGATGCACCATCCTTTCACCGCTCCGAAGCCTGAGCACCTTGACTGGTACTACAGCGACAAGAAGGAAGATCTTGAGAGAGTCTGTGCCAATGCCTATGACTTCGTCCTCAACGGCACCGAGCTCGGCGGCGGTTCTATCCGAATCCATGAAGCTGCAATGCAGGAGAGAATGTTCGAGATTCTCGGCATCAGCAAGGAGGACGCTGAGTACAAGTTCGGCTTCATCATCAATGCCTTCAAGTTCGGCGCTCCGCCTCACGGAGGTCTGGCATTCGGCTTCGACCGTGTCTGCGCCCTCTGCGGCGGCCAGGAGACAATCCGTGACTTCATTGCATTCCCTAAGAACAACCCGGGCC
>R14__coassemble_1624_pt1 | contig 10854 bp, 7 predicted proteins | sample R14__metabat2_high_PE_037 | metagenome-assembled genome bin R14
GTATATTGCAATTAAAAAATCATAGTATGATGCGTGCAAAGACAATCATCGGCCTCATTGCTGCTCTTGCGGCTGTCTCATGTTCTGAGAAGGCATCCCTGTCTGTAATTCCTGCTCCTGCCGTTGACCAGACTGACGGATTTCTGGTTCGTGTCGGAGGCAAGGTCTCTGCTGGTGAAGGCCTTGAGGCTGAAGCTTCAATGCTTTCCGATTCACTGGCAAACTACCCTGTCTCCGGGAAGGAGGTGTCTCTTTCCATCGATTCTTCGCTGGGCTCTGAGGAATATGTCCTCACTGTCAGCCGCAGGGGAGTGCGTGTCGAAGGTGGATCGTCCGCCGGCGTCTTCTACGGCATCCAGACTCTTCTCCAGGAGATGCAGTCCAATGGCGGCAAAGCTCTGCGCGGCACCATCAAGGATGCTCCTGAATACTCCTGGAGGGGCTACATGCTGGATGAGTCCAGACATTTCTTCGGCGAGAAGTCGGTCAAGGAGATTCTCGACTTCATGTGCCGCTACAAGCTCAACAAGTTCCACTGGCATCTCACAGATGCTCCTGGCTGGAGAATCGAGATCAAGGCTTTTCCGCAGCTGACTGAAATCGGTGCCGTCGGCGACCTCACGAACCCGTCAGGTCCTGCCTCCTTCTACACTCAGGAACAGATCCGTGACATCATCGCCTACGCTGCTGCACGGCACATCGAGGTTGTCCCTGAGATTGACATGCCGGGACATGCTTCGTCTGCCACCAGGACTTTCCCGAATCTTGGCGTCGGCACAAATCCGGGTTCGTTCACCTACAATCCTGGCAAGGAGGAAGTCTATGAGTTCGTCTCGAAGGTCCTCGATGAGGTCTGCAATCTCTTCCCTTCAGAGTATGTCCACATCGGTGGCGACGAGGTCATCCTTGGCAATGACGGGTGGGCTTCGGATCCTTGTATCAAGGCTCTCATGAAAAGGGAAGGCTATACCGACATCAAGCAGGCGGAAGCCTATTTCCTCAGGAGGGTCTCTCCTGTCGTCCATGCTCACGGCAAGAAGATGCTGGGCTGGGATGACATCCTCGAACTGAACGACAGCCGGCAGGCGGACATCCTTACCTGGTGGAGACACAATCGTCAGGACCATCTCGACCAGGCCCGTGAGAGAGGTTATGACCTGATTCTCTGTCCGAGGCTTCCGATGTACTTCGACTTCGTGCAGGATTCCACCCATGTCTCCGGCCGCAAGTGGTACACGGACGGTGCCTACAATCCTCTTGACAAGGTCTATGCTTTCCCTGAGTCGTTGTACTCAGAATGTCCCGGGAAGGACAATGTGCTCGGAATCCAGGCCAATCTCTGGTCTGAGACAGTGCGCACTCCAAAGAGGCTCCAGTTCATGACATTCCCTAGGATTGCCGCCTTGGCCGAAGCCGCCTGGACTTCATCTGAACGCAAGGACTATTCTTCCTTCACTGCAAGACTCGAGAAGGAATATTCATTGTACGACAGTCTTGGAATCTACTACTGTGACTTCCGGAACATGGAAAACCATCCTGAGGTCACTGATTTTGACTAGTCGGTCTCGATCGGCTTGTACTTCGGTACGAGTGTCTTCATTATGCACCACGCCAGCAGATAGGCGATTCCGCAGAAACAGAAGATGATGAAATAGCCTGCAGGCTTTGCCTCGAAACCCATGAAGTGGAAGGCGGAGCCTGCATTTTCTGCGTAGGTGAAGAGGTTTCCGGCCACGTACTGGATGATCATCGAGCCGAGTCCTCCGGCCATCGCTCCGATTCCCGTCACTGTGGCAATCGTGCTTTTCGGGAACATGTCTCCGACGGTGCTGAAGATGTTTGCGCTCCATGCCTGATGTCCGGCTGCCGCTATTCCTATCAGGACTGCAGGCCACCACGGGCTGTTGAAATGCATTCCGAGCGGCTGCGCAAAGAGTGCGGCGATAGGAAAGAATGCGAACATCAGCATTGCGAGCATTCTGCCAGAATATGGATGCATGCCTTTCTTCTCGACGAGCAGTTTGGGAAGGTAGCCTCCGATGATCGAGACTACGGTGACTATCGCGTAGAGTGAGAAGATCAGGGCCTGTCCTCTCGGGGAGGTCGCAGGTGCGTTGAACTGGTCATGGAAGTACGCTGGGGCCCAGAAGAGGAAGAACCACCAGACTCCGTCTGTGAGGAACTTGCCGATGATGAATGCCCATGTCTGCCTGAACGTGAAGCATTTCAGGAACGGAATCGCTTTCTGCTCAGGCTCTTCTGCCTTGGCTTCAGCTGCTTCTGCATCGTCTTGGTGGATGTACTCCAGTTCGGCTTCATTGACGTGGCTGCTCTTCTCCGGCTTGTCGTACATGAAGGCCCAGAAGAACATCCAGATGAAGCCAAGCCCACCGATGATCACGAATGCCATCTCCCATCCGAATCTCTTTGCGAGCGGTGGGATGCAGAGAGGTGCTGCGAGCGCTCCGACCGAGGCTCCGGCATTGAAGATCGATGTGGCGAAGGCTCTGTCCTTCTTCGGGAAATATTCGGCCGTCACCTTGATTGCGGCGGGGAAGTTGCCTGATTCTCCCAACGCCAGGATTCCCCTGCAGAGAAGGAACAGCCAGACTGAAGTGGTCGAGACTGCCAGCGCTGCATTGCTGCCTGCCTGAAGTGCCTTCATGGCTGCCGTCCCGCCTTCGATTCCGACTATGCCTGCCGTGGCGGTTCCGCAGAGCGCATGCATGCATGCTCCTGCCGACCAGACTCCGATGGCGATGAGGTATCCTTTCTTTGTCCCCATCCAGTCCACGAACTTGCCTGCGAACAGGCATGCGATGGCGTAGAAGATGGAGAAGAATGAGGTGATCTTGCCGTAGTCGGCATCAGTCCAGTGGAACTGTGGCGCAATGAATTCCTTGTAGGTGAGTGACAGGACCTGCCTGTCAAGGTAATTCACTGTCGTCGCTACGAAGAGAAGTGAGCAGAGCCACCATCTCCAGTTGGTCATCAGTCTTTTCTGTGTTGACATATTCATCGGTTTTCAGTGTTCATTTCTTACGTGCGGCCTTTTCCCAGGCCTCTGCGTTGAATTTTCTGACAAGTTCGAACCATTCCCTGTCGGTCTTGATGCTCCCCTTGCTCCAGCATGAGCCTGTCCAGTACGTCAAGGTGCTTCCATCGGTCACCGGCATGCCGCAGATGCTGTGCGAAGCGTCTGCGGAAAGCCCTGTGGACACAGCTCCGGGCATGATGACAGCGACTCCGATCATCCCGTCTTCTGGTTCGGCGCTCTGGTCAGAGGCTTTTTCCCAGATTGCAAGGCGGTCCGTGCTCTTCATCTCTGATTCTATTTCGTGTCTTGCGACTCCTGCGACTATCATTGGTGCTCCGGAGTCTCCGTCCCAGTGCCATGTGTCTTCCACCTTGCAGAAGCAGGAACCGGAGATGACGGTTATCTTCTTGTCGAGGGAGTAGTTCCCGTCCCTGCCCTTCCACCAGGGATAGTGCAGGACGAAGACCACTTTCTCCGGGCTCAGGCTGAGGATCTCTGAAGAGCGCCAGTTCGTCTCCGGATACTGGAATTCATTGCCTGCCAGCGGGACTGAAGCTCCTGCTCCAAGCGACTTGCCGACTTTGTAGCAGTCCTTGCCGTCGCCCCAGTCCTTGTGATAGGACTTCCCGTTCTCGAGGTCGTCCTTGTAGCGTCTGTCGGCCACCAGGGCTCCGGGCAGCTTGGCCCACATGTCGAATCCTGGGGACAGGGTCTCTCCTTCGAGCGCCTTGCCATAGACTCTGTAGCAGATCCGGTCGTTCTCCCAGATGAAGTCATCCATCCTTTCGGGAACTTCCCTGGCCATGACCATCTGCTCCGTCGTCTTCGGGGAGCAGGATACGAGCGTCATGAGTGTCATGAACACCATGAGCGTGGCTGACGTTGAGGCAAATCTTGCAGTCATCGTGGAATGTTATCTGAGATCGGTGGCTGCCACCCAGTCCATGTCGTTGTAGTCGTCATTTTCTCCGCACATCCCCCAGATGAAGGTGTAGTTGCGGGTCGCGCATGCGGAATGTATGCTCCATTGTGGTGAGATGACAGCCTGTTCATTGTGCATCCAGATGTGGCGTGTCTCCTGTGGCTCTCCCATGAAATGGCAGACTGCCGCGTCTTCAGGCAGGTCGAAGTAGAAATAGACTTCCATCCTGCGGTCGTGGGTGTGGGCAGGCATCGTGTTCCATGTGCTTCCTGGAGCGAGTTCGGTCATGCCCATCTGCAGCTGGCAGCAAGGCACCACTTCCTTGACGAGGAGTCGGTTGATGGTGCGTTCGTTGCTTTCCTCCAGACTTCCGAGATGCATCACGACTGCATCCTTCCTGCTGACTTTCTTGATTCCGGTCTCACGGTGTGCGGTCGCTGAGTTGAAGTAGAAATGGGCCGGATGCTCCGGGTCGGCGCTGCGGAAACTGACGTGCCGGTCGCCGCGTCCGATGTAGATCGCTTCCTTGTTCGGGATTTCATATTCATCATCCCCGACCTTTACGTACCCTGTGCCTCCGACATTGATGACTCCCAGCTCGCGTCTCTGGGTGAAGAAGTCGCTGCGGAGGATCTCCGGCGGCAGGAGGATCAGTTCTTCATCGGTCGGGACAGCGCCTCCGGCGATGATTCTGTCGAACATGCTGTAGGTCATGTTGATCTCTCCAGGGACCATGATGTTCTCGATCAGGTACTCTTTCCTGATTCGTTCTGTGTCATAATTCTTTGCGTCCAGGTTGCTTGATGCCTGACGCACTGTGCAGTTTATCTTTGCCATGTCATGTAGTTTCATTTGGGCTGTTTTCCAATGTAGGCCAGGATTCCTCCATCGACGTACAGTATGTGCCCGTTGACTGCGTCTGATGCGTGTGAAGCGAGGAAGACTGCGGGACCGGCAAGTTCGTCCGGGTCAAGCCAGCGTCCTGCAGGGGTCTTGGCGCAGATGAACGAGTCGAATGGGTGTCTGCTTCCGTCGGACTGAGGCTCACGGAGCGGGGCTGTCTGGGGAGTCGCGATGTACCCTGGCCCTATTCCGTTGCACTGGATGTTGTATTCCCCATATTCAGAGCAGATGTTGCGTGTCAGCATCTTGAGCCCGCCCTTTGCTGCGGCGTAGGCCGAGACGGTCTCCCTTCCAAGCTCGCTCATCATCGAGCAGATGTTGATGATCTTGCCTTCGCGTCTTTCCATCATCTCCGGAAGGACTGCGGACGATACGATGTAGGGGCCGACAAGGTCGATGTCAATCACCTGCTGGAACTCGCTGCGCTTCATTTCGTGCATCGGGATGCGTTTGATGATTCCGGCATTGTTGACCAGGATGTCGATCTGGCCGACTTCTTTGTGGATCTGTTCCACCAGAGCCTTGACACCGGTCTCGTCTGTTACGTCGCAGACGTAGCCATGGACGTTCCTGATGCCGGCCTCTGCGTAGGCGGCGAGGGCCTTGTCCACTGATTCCTGGCTCCTGGTGTTGAAGATTATGTTGGCTGCACCGGCTTCAGAGTAGGCTTTCGCTATCGCAAATCCGATTCCGTAGGCCGCTCCGGTAATCCAGGCGTTCCTTCCTTCGAGAGAGAATAGATCGGTCATTATTGGTCTTGTGTTTCTCCCAAAGGTAAGCATTATTTGCTTCAGTTTTGTTAAATTTGTGTCTCTCTTGAAAATAACATTCATTTTATGAAGATTCGTCTATTCTGCCTTCTGGCAGCGGTGGCAGCCGTTCACTCCTGCGCTCCCAAGCAGTCCGGAACCGGACAGGAGCCAAAGAATTACAGGACAATGGAAGTAAAGAAGGGGGATGCCGTGCTTGAGGCAAAGTACAGCGCTTCCCTGGAAGGCCAGCAGTTGGTCGAGATCCGTCCTCAGGTCAGCGGAATGATCACCAGGATATGTTTCGAGGAAGGTGACAAGGTCACCAGGGGGCAGACACTCTTCATCCTGGACCAGGTTCCTTACACTGCAGCGGTGGAAGTGGCTGAAGCCAATGTGAAAAGCGCTGAGGCTCAGCTTGCCACGGCACGCCTGACTGCGGAAAGCAACACTATGCTCTACGAACGCAATGTGATCTCTGAATATGAGCTCAAGACGGCCCGCAACGCCTTGTCTTCTGCCGAAGCAGCCTATGCCCAGGCGAAGGCCCAGCTGACCACAGCCAACAACAATCTCTCCTACACTGTAGTGAAAAGCCCTGTCACGGGTGTCGCCGGCATGATACCCTACAGGGTCGGAGCCCTCGTAAGCAGCAGCATAACCACTCCGATGGTGACGGTTTCCGACGACAGTTCCATACATGCCTATTTCTCCCTTTCCGAGAACATGATCCTGAATCTGATGGACCGATACGGCTCCCAGCAGGGATTCATAGATGGCATGTCCGATGTCGAACTCCAGATGAGCAACGGCGAGAAGTACGATTCCAAAGGCCGGATCGATGCTGTCAGCGGCATCGTGGACCAGAGCACCGGAGCGGTCCGCGTGAGGGCCAGGTTCTCCAATGCAAGGCATCTGCTCAGAAGCGGCAGCAGCGCTTCAGTCATCATTCCGACCGAAGTCAAGGACGTGATCGTCATCCCGCAGGCCGCCACTTACGAGATTCAGGAGAAGGTCTTCGTCTTCAAGGTCGTTGACGGCAAGGCAGTCTCAACAATGGTGGAAGTCTACAAGGAAAATGACGGTACGAACTACATCGTCACTTCCGGACTTTCCGAGGGCGATGTCATCGTAGCTGAAGGTGCCGGACTTCTCAAGGAAGGAACTGCCATCGCAACGGAGGAGCAGTCATGAATGTAAAGACTTTCATCGATCGCCCGATCCTTTCCGGAATCATCTCCGTGGCGATCCTCATTGTGGGCCTGATAGCCCTGAAGCAGCTCCCTCTCGAGCAGTATCCTGACATCGCTCCTCCTACTGTGATGGTCAGGGCGAACTACACCGGGGCCAGTGCCGAGACCGTCATGAAGAGTGTCATAGTCCCTCTCGAGGAGTCTCTGAATGGTGTCGAGAACATGATGTACATGACATCTTCCGCCACCAACACGGGTTCCGCCAGCATCCAGGTCTTCTTCAAGCAAGGGTCGGATCCGGACATGTGCGTGGTCAATGTCCAGAACAGAGTCGCCGAGGCCCAGTCCCTTCTTCCAAGCGAAGTGACAAAGTCAGGAGTCACGGTCAGGAAGCGTCAGACAAGCATTCTGATGAACATTTCCCTGTACTCGCCGGACGATTCCTATGAGGCCAACTTCCTGACCAACTACATGAAGATCAACGTAGAGCCTCGGATCAGCCGAATTCCGGGCGTCGGCGAAGTGAGCGTCTTCGGCGCCAACTATTCGATGCGAATATGGCTTGACCCCGGCAAGATGGCGATGTACTCCCTTGTCCCTTCAGACATCAGCAATGTCCTTTCTGAACAGAATCTGGAATCGCCGACGGGAACTCTGGGCAGCGAGTCGGACAACACCTTCCAGTATGTGATGAAATACCGCGGACGCTACGAGGATGAGACTGACTACGAGAACATGGTCATAAAGAGCCTTCCTGATGGAAGGATCCTCAGACTCGGAGATGTCGCCACTGTCGAACTTGGCGCTTTGAACTACACTTTCTTCGCTGAAGTCGATGGCCATCCTTCCTGCAACTGCATGATCGTGCAGACTTCGGGTTCCAATGCCAATGAAGTCATCACTCAGGTCGAGGAACTGATGGACGATGTCTCGAAGGATCTTCCTAAGGGAATGGCCCTCGCGACCGTGATGAGCATCAAGGACTTCCTTGACGCATCCATCAGCGAGGTGATCGAGACCCTCCTGATTGCCATCCTGCTTGTCATCCTTGTGGTCTATCTTTTCCTGCATGATGTGAAGGCCACTCTCATTCCGACTCTGTCGATCATCGTCTCGCTTGTCGGGACCTTCGCCTTCATCTATGTGGCCGGGTTCTCCCTGAACCTGCTGACGCTGTTCGCTCTGGTGCTTGTGATCGGAACTGTGGTGGATGACTCGATCGTCGTCGTGGAGGCTGTGCAGGCCAGGTTCGATTCGGGCTGCACCTCTGCCTACAGGTCCACGGTCGATGCCATGAAGGGGCTCAGCATGGCAATTCTCACCAACACGGCAGTCTTCATGGCTGTGTTCATTCCTGTCTGCTTCATGGGGGGCACTACCGGTGTGTTCTACACGCAGTTCGGTCTGACGATGGCCGTGTCTGTGGCGATTTCCTGCCTTGTCTCCCTGACATTGAGCCCCGCTCTGTGCGCACTCCTTCTGAAGCCTAGGGCTGATGTGGAGGCTGGAGAGAAAGCCGGCTTCTCCGACAGATTCCATTTCGCCTTCAACCGCATGTTCGGAAAGGTGCTTGATGCCTATGGCAGAGGCGTGGACTTCTTCATCCGCAACAGGTGGATGGCTGCGGTGCTTTTCCTCCTCTTCACGGCTGGACTGGCCTTCATGCTGTTCACTACGAAGACCGGTCTTGTGCCTCAGGAGGACCTCGGCACTATCAATGTCAATGTACAGTGTGCTCCGGGTACGAACCTCGAAGAGACAAAGAAAGCTGTTGACGAGGTCGAGCAGGCAATCAAGGATATTCCTGAGATCAGGCTTTACTCGCGCGTCGTCGGCTCGAATTCCAGACGTGAGACGACCGCCGCTGCCGGAAACTTCACCATCAAGCTTGTCAACTGGTCTGAACGTGGCTACAAGGGAGGTGACATCAATTCCGTGATGGAGGAAATCTATCGCAGGACTGAACACATCTCTTCTGCCTCGATCCGTCTCACCACCAGACCGATGATCTCGGGCTATGGCTCGGGCAGCGGATTCGAGATGTACGTCCAGGACAAGAAGGGCGGTACTACGGAGGACCTCTTCAAGTACACCAAGGATCTGATTGCCGGACTGAACAGCCGTCCTGAGATTTCAAGGGCCTACACCACCTTCGACACCAAGTACCCTCAGTATGTCGTCGAGGTCGATGCGGCCCACTGCATCCGCAACGGTGTCTCTCCTTCCGATGTCCTCAATGCAGTCTCGACTTATGTCGGCGGACGGTATTCATCCAATTTCAACAGGTTCACCAAGCTGTACCGTGTGATGATCCAGTCCTCGCCGCAGTTCAGGACCGGAATAGATTCGTTCAATGACATGTACGTCCGTACCTCTTCCGGTGAGATGTCTCCGATAGGCCAGTACATGAAGTTCACCAAAGTCTATGGCTCCGAGAGCCTTTCCCGCTTCAATCTGTTCCCGTCGATTGCAGTGATGGGTGAGAACGCCGTCGGCTATTCGTCCGGTCAGGCAATCCAAGCCATCCGTGAGGTCGCTGCGGATGTCCTTCCGGAGGGCTATGGTTTCGAGTTCGGCGGCATGTCGCGTGAAGAGGCGCAGAACGGGGGGAGCACCACAGCCGTGGTCTTCATCCTCTGCCTCGTGTTCATCTACTTGATCCTGTGTGCTCTCTATGAGAGCCTGTTCATCCCTCTGGCAGTCATCCTTTCCGTTCCGTTCGGCCTCTGCGGTTCGTTTATCTTTGCTAAAATCTGGGGCCTTGAGAACAATATCTATCTCCAGATAGGACTGATCATGCTCATCGGACTTCTTGCCAAGACTGCAGTCCTCATGACTGAATATGCTTCCAGAATGCGCAGTGAGGGTGCTTCGGTGGTTGCCGCTGCCCAGAATGCTGCAAGGGAGCGTCTGAGACCTATTCTCATGACATCCTTGACCATGGTAATCGGTATGGTTCCGCTCATCCTGGCCAAGGGCGCCGGAGCGAACGGTGACATCTCTGTGGGAGTCGGTGCTGCAGGAGGAATGCTCGTGGGCACTGTGGCATTGCTTTTCATGACTCCTGCCTTCTTTGTGGTCTTCCAGAAGATTCAGGAAAAGGTGATGCCGGACAGAAGAAAGGAGATGGAAGAAGCTGCTGATGAATACAATAAAGAGGAGAACGAAGCATGAAAAGATTTTTGCTGGCCTTCATGATGATGCCGCTTGTGGTGTCATGTGGCCTTTATGGAAGATATACACGTCCTGATTTCGATGACATAAGTGTCGTGGATGACATCGATGTTCCTTCGTGGAGGGCGATGTTCAAGGATTCTTGCCTTCAGGATCTGATTGACACCGCACTGGTTCACAATGCCGACCTGGAAGTGGCTCTTCTCAAGATTCAGGAGGCGGAAGTCACTCTCCGTCAGTCCCGGATGGGCTTCCTCCCGTCTGTTTCGGCATCGTCATCCACTTCGTTGAAGGATGGCTCGACCAGTGTCGGTGCTTCTGCGGAGTTTGGAATCGATGCATTTGGAAAGCAGACTGCCACCATGCGTTCAGCCCTGGCCTCTCTCGAGGGCAGCGAGGCTTCTGCACAGGCGGTCAGGTCCAGCCTTGTCGCGACCCTTGCCGACAGCTACTATTCTTTGCTGCTGCTTGACAGAGAACTGGAAATCAGCCGGCAGACACTGGTCAACTGGGACAAGAGCATCCAAGTCCAGGAATCTCTCAAGCTTGCCGGAAAGTCAAACGATGTCGCCGTCCAGCAGGCAAAGGCCAAGCGTCTTGGTCTTGAGGCATCGGCACTTACAATCGAGAAGAACATCGGTGTGATGCAGAGAAGCATCTGCACGTTGCTTGGCGTGGCTCCCAGGCCGATTGCCAGGGGAACCATCGATGGCCAGGAATTCGGACAGATCGACGACGTCCCGGTGATGTATCTTGCTTCCCGCCCTGATGTGCGTCAGTCAGAGATGGAACTTGCACAGGCATTCTATTCAGTTCAGTATGCCAGAGCTTCTCTTTATCCTTCGATTTCTCTGAATGCCAGTCTTGGGTGGACTC
>R14__coassemble_1630_pt1 | contig 10822 bp, 10 predicted proteins | sample R14__metabat2_high_PE_037 | metagenome-assembled genome bin R14
GAATTGGTCCTACCTGTGCTGCTGGCCCAAATCGCCATGGATAAGCGAGTTCATCGACCACGACGCCATCAACATGAGAATGTGGTGCATCGGCTCTTACAAGCACGACCTGGACGGGATATTGGTCTGGAGCACAGTATATTGGAATTCTCCCGAAGCTTCCCCTGCCGGAATGCTCCACAACCCTTGGGCGGACGGCATGTGCTGGACCCAGAGCTATGGTCTTTCATACAGAGAACTTTTGCGTTGGGGCAACGGCGACGGCCGTTACTTCTACCCTGCCAACAAGACTCCGAATGACGGCTCCGGTAAAACTTATATCGGAGATCCGGTACCCTCAATCCGGCTGCAGTTCCTTCGCGATGGTATAGAGGATTACGAGTATTTCAAGATCTACGAGGAACTTTATGGCAAGAAACTCGAAATTCCGGAGTCGCTCTATACCGATGAAAAGACCTACGACAAAAACCCTCTCGATGCCCTGACTTTCAGAAAGCAGGTCGCAGAGGCGATAGAGAATGCCCTGATGTGTGCCGGAAGAAACGAAACATTGTGACATTGTCAGTCATCTTTCCTTCGAGAGAATTCGCATCCGCACCAGTTCTGGTTGTACAGCCCCAGTTCTTTGATCAGGCAGTTTCTCCGTTCCTGCAAGCCTCCTTTCCGCCAGTTCTGTCCCCACCATTTCACTTCTGACGTGACAGGTGTCTCTCCTGTTCCTGAGCACACTGAATATGCCCCTGTGGCGTAGTTCACCTGCCCGACTGCCCATTTCCCTGCCATGTCGACTTGTGTCAAGTCTTTCCACCGTGAGGAAGCGAGTGTGGTTGTGAGAATGCTGTAGCCATTCCGGGATGCAAATTCTGCCGCTCTGAGCAGTCTGAATCGGAAACACATCAGACATCGTGCACCTCTTTCCGGTTCTCTCTCCAGACCTTTGACTGCGTCAAGCCAAGCCTTGTGGTCATAGTCATCGTCAAAAGTCTCCAGGCCGCAGGATGCTGCATAGCGCTTCAGCTCTTCCCGCCTCAGCTCATATTCATCAATCGGGACAATGTTTGAGTTGCTGAAGAACAGCCCCGGCTTCAAGCCCTGTTGGACCATCCATTCGACAATGGCTGTCGAGCAGGGAGCGCAGCAGCAATGCAGCAGAATGCGTTCATTTTCGATGTCACATCCTTCCGGTACGTCGATAAAAGAATTTCTGTCGTGAACTTTTGTCATGTCCTGCAAATATAATAAACCTGTGCTTCAGCATCTGCAATTTTTCCCCATGTTTCATTGGACAATTTACACTATTTAGAAAAGAGTGGCCTACCAACGATTCTCATCCACTCAAGGACTCAATAGCAAAGTAAGCAGCAATGAAAGCATGAGAAAATTCCGAATTGAAATGGAAAACTACGTTTCCGGAAGTACTTATTTATAGAAACTCATTGACCGCAAGAATCCGTTGACTTTCAATACGATCAGCTTATATCTTCCGGTACAGCCCGAAGATGGCTGAGCCTGATCCGGACATGGCGGCATAGACTGCTCCGCTGTCGTATAGACTTTGCTTGATTGCAGCAAGTTCCTTGTGCTCGGGGAAGACAGTAGCCTCAAAGTCGTTGACAAGAAGGTCTTTCCATTCTGAAGCCGGCCGTGAAAGCACATCTCTGAGTCTCGTTTGAGGCACCTTCGGGCATATTCCTTTGTAAGCCTGTGCAGTAGATACTGCTATTCCCTCCGGGACAAGCACTTTCATCTGTAATCCAAGAGCATCGAGGTCTAAATCGAAAGACTCCAATATTTCGCCCCTTCCGGTCCCGATCATCGGTTTGTCATATATGAAGAAGGCACAGTCGCTTCCAAGCCTGGAGGCATACCTTGCCAGAGTCTCGTCATCAAGCCCAAGATTGCAGAGCTCATTCAGCGCGCGAAGAGTGAAGGCTGCGTCTGCACTGCCCCCTCCGAGACCGGCTCCGACCGGTGCCTTTTTCTCAAGAAAGATCTTCACCGCCGGCAGTTCAAAGTCCTTGGCCAGCAGTGAATATGCCTTCGCACACAAGTCCTGCAGCGGTTCCCAGTCCACCCCCTCTTCCCGTGCGATGGTAATCATCAGTTTCCCATCTTTGCTGATGCCTTGGGCAATCTGATCATCATGGTATCTTGCGAACAAAGAGGCGGATGTGCGGCTGTAGTCATCACCTGTTATGACTTCAAGAGTATCACCATATTCGTTGCAAGGAAGGAACAGGGTCTCCAGGTTGTGGAAACCATCCTCCCTCTTGCTCAGGACATTCAGTCCCAGGTTGACCTTGACGTTTGTCTTCAGAATCATATTGTCCTCAGTGCTTCTTCTACTTTTGCCCTTATGGCCTCGCGGCATGGATTTCCTTCTTCGTCGGTTTCCGGAAGACCGGCTATGACAGGTGCCAGGAATGAGATCATCTGCAGGACCTTCGCCTCATTCTCCGGGATTCCTCTCGATCTCATGTAGTATTGCTCTTCCTCATTCAGCCTGCCGATGGTGGCCCCATGTGAGCATTTCACATCATCAGCGTAGATTTCCAGCCTTGGCTTCGTGTCTATCACGGCCTCTTCGCTGAGCAAGAGGTTGTGATTGGTCTGGAAGGCTTCTGTCTTCTGGGCATCGGGAGCCACTATGATTCTGCCGAAGAATCCGCAATGGGATCTGTCTGCTGCGACTCCATTGAAAAGTTGGTTAGAGGTGCATCTCCCGACTCTGTGAATCATGGTGATGTCAAAATCAACGGCGTCTTCATTGTTGCAGATGAAGATTCCGGAAAGGTTTGCCTGAGCCCCTTCACCGACAAGATCGATTGTCAGTGGAACTTTCGCGGAGGTTCCCGGGAGGGCAATGATTGTGAGTTCAAGCTTGGAACCGGCATCTACAGTGTAGCATTCGGAAGGCGCCTGCGATCCAGAGCTCCCGAGGATACAGACTTCCCGGACAGCTTTGCTGCCTTCAATCCTGACTCCTCCGGCAGGAGGAACTGCTACATAATTTCCATGGTCTATGTTGTCTGCCACTTTTGCGTTCGCTTTAATTTGATTCTGTTTTACCCCTGGAACTGTTCAAAGCCGTCCTTCTCGATCATGTCGATCAGTTCGCGTCCCCCGGTGGTGACGATGCGTCCGGCCTTCAGGACATGGACAATGTCCGGCTGGACATATTCAAGAAGCTTCTGATAATGGGTTATGACTATAGCTGACTTTTCCGGGGTGTGCAGAGCGTTCACTCCGTCAGCCACTATCTTCAACGCATCGACATCAAGACCGCTGTCAGTCTCGTCCAGAATTGCCAGCGATGGCTCAAGCATCGCCATCTGGAAGATTTCGTTGCGCTTCTTTTCCCCACCGGAGAATCCGACATTCACTTCGCGCTTTGCAAATTCTGGTTTCATCTGCACCAGCGCCATCTTCTCCTTCATCAGTTTCAGGAATTCACCGGCCTTCATCGGCTCCAGACCCTGAGATTTCCGCTTGGAGTTGATGGCTGTCTTCATGAAGTTGGTGATCGACACACCTGGAATCTCCACAGGATACTGGAAGGACAGGAAAAGGCCCGCCCAGGCCCTCTCTTCGGGCTTCATTGCAAGAAGGTCCTGTCCCATGAAAGTAACTGACCCGGATGTGACTTCGTAGGCTGGCTTGCCGGTAAGCACTGCGGAGAGGGTGCTTTTGCCGGCACCGTTCGGGCCCATCACGGCGTGGATTTCGCCCTTTCGGATTGTCAGATCGATACCCTTGAGGATTTCCTTGTCACCTGCGTTAGCATGCAGGTCTTTGATTTCGAGAAGTATGTTGTCCATATCAAGCTTTTTTTCTGTAAAGTTTCATCCAGCTGACCAGCGATGCAATGCCATTGATGAGGTACAGCGCACACACAATCGGCATGAAGACATGGCCGACGCTGATGTGCAGAATGAGTTGAGTGATGTTGACGAGCATCCATGCAATCCAGCAGTCCCATTTCTTCTGGGCACTGAGGAACTGAGCCACCAGGATCAGTACCGTCACGCATGAATCCATGTAAGGGTGCGGATCATCGGGAAAGAGAGAGTCAAGCGTCCATCCCCAGATGCCTGCGATGATGAAGACCATTGCAGCAGCAAAGATTCTTTCAGCATTTGAAAGCATCGAGACTTACAGCGAGGATGCATCCTCACTGCTTTCCTCTTCTTTCTTCGGGTGTGTCCAGCGGTAGTGGCCAAGGATGTTTATGGCCAGCGAGACAGGTTGAAGCAGGAGACTTGCATAGAGGCTCTTGTTCCAGAACATAAGGAACAGCGCTGCCGTGTAGAGGTAGCCGACCCAGAAGTTGTATTTGCTGTTCCGTCCTGCAAGGAAGACGCAGACCAGACCCAGGACGGACGTTACGAGATCGACAAGGATCACGGGATGGTCTCCTGTGAGAGAGAAGAGTGTGTAGTTGATCCAGTCCATCTGTTCTATCCTATTGAGCCCTCAAGAGAAACCTGGAGCAACTTCGTTGCCTCAACGGCGAATTCCATCGGAAGCCTTGAAAGCACTTCATGGGCATAGCCGTTGACAATGAGACCGACTGCATCCTCGGGGCTGAGCCCTCTCTGATTGCAGTAGAAGAGCTGTTCTTCGCTGATCTTTGACGTCGTGGCCTCGTGCTCTACCGTGGCAGTAGGATTCAGACTCTTGATCTCCGGGAAAGTGTGCGCTCCGCAGAGTGAGCCTATGAGCAGACTGTCACATTGAGAATAGTTTCTGGCCCCGTCGGCTCCCGGATTCATCCTGACCAGGCCACGGTAGCTGTTCTGGCTGTGCCCGGCGGAGATACCCTTGCTGACAATGCGGCTCCTGGTCCCTCGTCCCAGATGGATCATCTTGGTCCCTGTGTCTGCCTGCTGGTAGTTGTTTGTCACCGCCACTGAGTAGAACTCAGATGAAGAAAAGTCTCCCTTCAGTATTGTCGAGGGGTACTTCCATGTTATTGCAGATCCGGTCTCGACCTGAGTCCAGCTCAGATGCGCCCCGCTGCCCTTGCATATTCCTCGCTTGGTGACCAGATTGAGGATGCCTCCTTTGCCTTCCGCATCCCCCGGGTACCAGTTCTGGACCGTCGAATACCTCACGTCTGCATCCTTCTCCACCACGATTTCGACCACTGCGGCGTGGAGCTGGTTCTCGTCACGCATCGGTGCCGTGCAGCCTTCCATGTAGCTCAGGGAACTTCCCTCGTCTGCCACGATCAAGGTCCTTTCGAACTGCCCCGTTCCTGCTGCATTGATACGGAAGTAGCTTGAAAGATCCATCGGGCATTTCACTCCTTTGGGAATATAGCAGAAGCTTCCGTCAGAAAAGACCGCACTGTTCAGTGCGGCAAAATAGTTGTCTCCGGCCGGAACAACCGAAGCCAGATACTTGCGCACAAGGTCAGGATGCTCCTTCACCGCTTCTGAAAAACTGCAGAAGATAATGCCTTTCTCTGCCAGTGATGACCGGAATGTGGTCGCGACCGACACTGAGTCGAAGACGGCATCTACAGCGACCCCGCTTCCTCCGGCAAGAGCCTGACGCTCCCGGACCGGAATACCAAGTTTCTCGAAGGTCTCTTCAAGTTTCGGATCGATCTCCTTCGGCTTGTCGGAATTCTTCTTCGGTGCCGCATAGTAGATTATGTCCTGGTATCTGATCTCAGGCATGTCAAGATGCGCCCATCCCGGCTGCTCCATCTTTTCCCAGCGCCTGAAAGCATCCAGCCGGAACTCCAGCAGCCAGTCAGGTTCCTCCTTCAGGCGAGAGATCGTTCGGATGATATCTTCATTCAATCCTTTCGGAATGAACTCCTGGGAGACATCCGTAACGAAGCCCTCCTTGTACTCCTGCTGGGTCACCCCCTGGATTATCTTGTCTTCTTCTCTTGTGTCCATCTGATTTCTTATTTGCGTGCAGTCAGGTCTGCCATCACGATTGCGGCCATCGCCTCCACGATGACCGGAGTCCTGAGTGCAAAGCACACGTCATGCCTTCCCGGCACGTTCAGCGAGACAGTCTCTCCTGTCTTGACATTGAGCGTCTTTTGCTCCCTGCAGATGCTTGCCGTGGGCTTGAAGGCAACTCTGAATCTTATCTGTGAGCCATTCGTTATTCCTCCGTTGACCCCACCTGCACCATTCTTCGAAGTCCTGACTTCGCCGTCCTCAAGGATGAGAGCATCATTGTGCTCCGAGCCCTTCATGCGGGCTGCAGCGAAACCGTCTCCGAACTCCACGCCACGGACTCCGGGGATGGAGAACAAGGCATGTGAGAGAAGCGCCTCCACAGAATCGAAGAAAGGCTCTCCCAACCCGGCGGGAACTCCGCTGACAGTGCATTCCACGATGCCGCCGATTGAATCTCCTTCCTTTGATGTCCTGTCCAGAAGTCCACTCCACTTTTCCTTGTCGGTCTCGCCTCCAATCTCGATCAGTTCAGCGTTGAACCCCATCCCTGTCATCTTCTTGGCTATGACTCCTGCTGCCACGACAGGAAGAGTGATCCTTCCGGAGAAGTGTCCTCCTCCCCTCGGATCGTTGAAACCGTCCCACTTCACTGCAGCGACATAGTCGGCATGACCGGGGCGCGGCACAGCCTTGAGCGCCTCGTAGTCTGAAGACCGAGTGTTTCCGTTTCTGAATATTATCGCAAGCGGACTGCCTGTAGTGTGCCCTTCAAACACTCCGCTCAGAATTTCGGGCTCGTCAGCTTCCACTCTCGGCGTAGTGCCTTTGGCACCGCTCTTCCTTCTGCCGATGTCTGCCCTGAAGTCCTCCGATGAAAGTCCGATGCCGGCTTTCACTCCGTCCACGACTATTCCGATCCCATTTCCATGAGATTCACCGAATATGCTGACCCTGAAATCTGTTCCGAAACCGTTCATTTTATATCTTGTTTTTTGTCATCGTTCTGGATGGCAGTCTCCCATTTCTCGAAGAAGTCAGGGAACGACTTTGCTACGCAGTCCCTGTCGTCGATTATGACAGGGGAGTCTGCACCGAGCGAAGCGACTGTCAGAGCCATTGCCATGCGGTGATCGTGCGAGGAGGTATATTCACCGCCCTTGAGAAGTCTCCCGTTGAGGATCCTGCTCTCCAGAGATTCTCCCTCGACAATCATTACATCGTCTTCCGCGCTTGCCTCGACTCCCATCTTTCCAAGCATACCAAGAATTGCCTTGCCTCTGTCGCTTTCCTTGCTGGCAAGCCTCTTGAATCCTGCAATCGTGCTCCTGCCGGTGCACCAGGCGGCAAGCACGGCAACTATTGGGAAGAGATCGGGACAGTTGTTCAAATCTGTGTCAAATGCCTTCAAGGGTGCTCTTTGAACCGTGATCAGACCCTTGTGGCTGTCTTTCCCATCCTCATCGTCTTCGACCTGCGAAATGCTTGCTCCGGCGTCCATCAGGATGTCCATTATCGAGATGTCAGCCTGCAGCGAGGCAGTGTCCATGCCCTCGAGCCCGACTTTGCCGAAGACAGCTCCTGCCACCATGAAATTCGCGGCCGAACTCCAGTCTCCTTCGATGTCGAAATCTGCCGGAGAGTATCTCTGCCCGCCCTTTATCTTGAATGTGATGCCGGTGCAGAGTCCCCAGTCCTGAGTCTCCATAAAGTCCTCCCCACCTTCCATCTCGCTTCCTATCCTTATTCCGAAACGGCGAAGTACATCCATTGTGATGAACATGTAAGGAATGCTCTTCGGATCATGGACGTGAATCGTTGAATCGCATTGCAGCAGCGGCAGTGCCATCAGCAGGCCCGAGATGAGCTGCGAGCCTTCTTTTCCCGAGATGTCGGCCTTGCCTGGGAGAAGCGGTCCCTGCACGGAGAGCGGAACCTTGACCGCATTCGTTCCGGCACAGTCTCCCAACTGTCTGAGTACCGTACCGAACTGCGCCATTATTTCCGCAGCTCCCTTGAGCGGCCTGTCAAGCAATGTCCCTTTCCCCTCGACTGTGACAATCCCGTCGGAAATCGCGGCCACGAGAGGAATCATGAGCCTTGTGAGAAGTCCGGATTCGCCGACAAAGACCGTGTCCTGTGAATATCCCGGCCTGCCATTTCTGCCAATCCCCTTGATCAGGACATCAGTACCTTCCACAGCCACTTCTGCTCCAAGTCTGCGGGCGACTTCAAGAGCCGCCTCGTTGTCTCCGCAAGGTGTGTAGCCCCCGAGCCGCGACTCTCCGTCAGAAAGAGCAGCTGCAATGACCGCTCTCTGTGCAAAGCTCTTCGAGGCATTGATCTTCAGTGTATTCCTCCCGCTCAAAAGCTGCTTCTCCGAGAAGATTGCCTTAGCCATTTCTGAATATTCCCACTGCCCCGGGGCCGCCGCCTCTTCAGCCGTGAGGGCCGCATACGTAAAGGGAGCTCCGTTTTTGAGACAGTCTATCCTGCTCCTGCGGCCATATTCACCCATCGCAAAGGCGACGATCCGTCCTCGTTCTTCCCAGGTGTACAGAGCCATCACCCTCGCCACTTCTTCTTCTGTCCTGGCCATGGCAGCGATCTTGACGATTTCGCCACCATACTTGCGGCATCTGCCGACGGTCTCCATCAAGACATCTTCTGATGGAACACCGTCGAAGAAATGGCAGGAACGGATCATTGTGGTGCCATATTCACTGCACTCCCGTCTTATCTTCTTCCCGACTTCCTTCGGAGCCTCGATTTCGAGATCGACGAATGCTGCTCCGGCCTCGATTGCTGTGACGAGTTTCTCTTCCGCTTCCTGCCATGTCCCGCTGCCGTCGCCGGCGAGTCTGCTTGTTGCGACCAGGGGAGTGTCAGAAGAAGAAAAAAGCGTCTCGATGTCTTCCATGTCGAGAGGACATCGGTCAAGTCGGATTTCAGCCATTCCGAGAGCCGGACGGCTGTTTTCCAGTATGTCAAGTATCTCCTCGAGGGAGTGGTGCTGAATTGTCGTGCAGATCATTGTCGTGCTGTGATTTCCCTAGATTTCTTTCTCAAATGACAAAAATAGCAATTCTTGACCTTTGTTGCTGCATGCATTGCCCAAAGGTTAAGAACTTTTGATGCTGATCCAGCTTATGTTCCAGGATTGTCTGACACTCTGCGGGAATCACCGGAGTGCGGAGACAGCCTCTTCTATCTTGAGGTCGCGGGTGCAGACCGTCCCTATCGAGACCGGCAGGACGAAATGCACGATGTCACCTTCAGCCTTCTTGTCCTTCTTCATCGCCTCTGCCATGCTTTCGATGTCGTAGGGGCATTCTGTCGGCATCCCGCATGCAATGAAGTCTGCTTCAAGCCCAGCTGCGAGTCCCTGTCTTGCAACTTCAAGTCTTTCGGCCAGTTTGGCCGCCAGGACCATTCCCATTGACACTGCGGCTCCATGTCCGATTCTGCCTTTGGAGTTCTTCTCTATCGCATGAGCGAAAGTGTGACCGAGATTGAGATGTCGTCTCTCTCCATGCTCGTCAGGGTCGCGTCCCGCAATCCCGGCCTTGACGGCTGCCGCTGCTGCGATGAGAGCCTGGAACTGTCGTCCCTGTCTCTTGAGGGCTGCGCTCTTGTCAGTTGCTTCGCTGACCTGTGACAGGAGGCTGACGGCCTTGTCGTAGCTGTCTGACGAGTTGTCGATGATGAAGGTCTTCAGAAGTTCAGCCGCTCCCGATGTGATCTGAGAATATGCCAGGGTCTCAAGCACTTCCGGGCAGATTACCGTCGCTTCCGGCTGCCGGATGACCCCGATCATGTTCTTGAATGAATCAAGGTTGACTCCGTTCTTTCCGCCTATCGCCGCATCGACCTGGGCAAGCAGTGTGGTCGGCAGGAAGGCGAACTTGACGCCACGCTTGTAGATGGAAGCTGCAAATCCTGTCATGTCGGTCGTGATGCCTCCTCCGATGCCAAGCACGAATGCATCTCTGTCGGCGCCCATCTCCATCAGCCATCTGTCGATTTCCATGACTGTCTGCAGCGATTTGTTTCCTTCAGTCGCTTCGATCGAGCATGTCCCTCTCGACTCAAGGCCGAGCCTGTCCACAATTTCTGCGACATTCCTGTCATGGACGATGAAGATGTTCCCATGGCAGCCCGAATCTTCAGCCAGCTTTGCAATCTTTCCTGCCGCCTGTGACAGCGGACACTGTATTATTTTGATCTCTGTCATATTCCTTCAAGATTTTTCTCTTCCTCACTGTGAGATTTCGCCGAGAGTCCCGGTTCGCCGTTTGTCCTGCTCCAGCCCGTTGTTCAGTCCGTCAAGTCTCTTCAACACTTGCACGGTCCAGTCGTCCTCTTCATCGTTGACCGCCAGCAACGTATTGATGCCAAGCCTGGCAGCTGTCTCTATGTTCCTTATTCCATCATCCACGAAGAGAACTCGCTCCGGTGCCACGCCTTCTTTGTCCAACAGGATCCTGAACGCTCTTTCGTCAGGTTTCATCACTTTTATCTCGTAGCTCAGATACAGGCTGTCGAAGTAATGTGCGAGAGAATGTCCATGCCCGTCAAATGCTTCACTCAAAGTCCATTCCGCCACCATCGGATTGGTGTTGGACAGGAGTGAAAGCCTGTAACCCTCCGAATGCAGTTTCAACAGAATGTCCAGATTTTTCTGCGGTATCTTTGAAAAGAAACCCTGGCATGCATGTGCGCACTCTTCATGGCTCAAGTCGCGTCCGGTCAGTTCCCGGAGCTTCCCGACAAATTCCTCCGGTCCGATCAGCCCTGATTCGAAATCTCCGATGAATCCTCTTTGGGTTATCACATCCAGATAGTCATCAACGTTCTTCAGTCCCAGCGCCTTGAAGGTCATCTGTGCCGCGGTCTGGAAG
>R14__coassemble_1650_pt1 | contig 10749 bp, 7 predicted proteins | sample R14__metabat2_high_PE_037 | metagenome-assembled genome bin R14
CCTTGACCCAGCCCTCGAAGAAATTCTTCATGCCGCATGGGAAACGGTAGCGGCTGTTGGTGTTGCCTATCTCCAGCACAGGTCCGGGTACGCTTTCACCTTCTGCGACAAGCAGGAAGATTCCATCCCTGCCCTCACACACAGAAAGTATCGTGACATCCGTACTCTTGACCGTCATCTGAATCGAAAGTCCCTTCCCAGGCTTTCCGTGATAGACAGGAAGCGGTACAAGGTCAACCTTGTCTTCCGACATCATGTAATGTGCAGGGCCATCGTGACCAAGCAGCACGACATCGTCGTCGAAGTCCATTGCATAGAACTCCGAGAATGAACCACCGGCACCGAGAAGACTCATTATCTTCATGGCCTGGACATTCTTGACTTCGCACTCCCCCGCGACAGGAATTCCCTTTCCGGTCAGGATCGTGTTGCCGGCGATGACGGAAGTGGAAATGTCCTCATGCTCACTCCCTGGAGCACCCTCATAGTAGTAGGCCATCGAACCGAGGTCATGGGCGGCGACCAGCTTGTCGAGAGCGACTGAAGTCCTGGCAGCACGGTCAAGCTCGAAGGAATCACATTCCGGGCTGACATCGAAGGATGAGCGGAATTCCTCTACCTTCGCAGCAACCTGGCTGTCAGTCACCTCCCTGCGGAGCGAAGCCAGCTCGTCCATCTCGATGAGTTCGAAATGAGTCCCGAATGTCGCAGCCTGCTTCTGGATGTCAGTATAGACATCGAGCATTCCGCAATAGTAATGTCCAAGGATGCCAAGACGGTTGTGGCGCATGCCATGGAAAGCCTTGGCAGCAAGCACCCACTCATCGATCTCCTTCCAAGTTTCATCGGACTTGAGATGTCCGGTGACAATCTCGTATTTCAGACCGCTTCTGTTGAAGACGCAGCAGAGTTCGGGTATGGAGCACGCCTGGCAGTTTTCCAGCCACATTCCAGTCATCCGTCCCCTGTCGCCAAGCGCATTCAGAGCGGCATAGTCAATCTTCGAATCAGGCTGCACATTAAGGAATATGCACGGACAGCCTGCCTCCTGCGCAACAGGAAGGATCGTGGAAGAAAGGCAGTAGGTGGAAATATAGACAAAAAGAAGATCGACGCACGACTCCCTCAGAAGCATGGCAGCATCCCGAGCCTTTTCAGGAGAATCCACCATGCCGGCATCGGTAACTGTCACATCGCCATTGGCCTCGATGTGCGAGACGATGGTTCTGCCATACGAAGTGAGATGGTCAAGGAGACCTTCGAACTGTCCCCAGTAAGTGTTGAGCCCTGTGCTGATGAATCCTATGCGGGTAGTCTTTGTGTCCATTTGCTTTGATATGTTGACATAATCCAACCCAAATGTACACTTTTTTTCTCTTTAATCAAACAGACATCTCCTCAAGGCAGGCGAATGCCGATTCCAGACGAGGGACAACAGGTGAGAAATGAGTCGTGTCCTTTTCTATCGACAGCATCACCTTCGGCGAAGTCTCGTTCCCGGACAGACAGCTGGCGACCGCCCTCGTGCAGTCCTCCACTGTCCTCATCCTCTGGTCCCTGGAGTTCTTCTCGCGGTCGCCAAGGGAAAGATAGACTGAACGGACCGAAGGGCTGAGCCGCGAACCGGCCGTCCACGCGGCAAAGCCATCGTACCACAGCGAACCGGAAATGGAGATCACTGAATCAAACGCATCGGTCTGGTGAGCGGCCCAGATGGCAAACAGACCCGACAGGGACACTCCAGCCAGGGTTCTTGTACGAAGGCTTGCGTCCGAGCCATGAAAAAGCTCCTTTTCGAGTGTAGGAATATGTTCATTCACAAGAGTTTCCAGAAAAGCGGATGCCTTCCCGCCGAAAGGCTTGGCCTTACGGAAGACTCCGGGGGCAGGCCAAGGTGTAAGGTCGTCGTTCCAGTCAGTACCAAGGACAAGGACAAGATTCAGGGAATGTTCGGAGACAGCATTCTGCGCCCACGAAGAGATCTCGTCGGACAGACCTCCAGGCAGGACAAGGTAGCATGTGCGCTCACATCCGCCGAAGAAGGCTTCCAAAGTGATTCTGCCGGATGAGTATGAAATTCTGACTGCCATGATGCAAATCTACTCATTTCCGACATGTTTTTGTAGATTTGCAGCCATGAAAATCATTCTTCCAGAAAAACCGGGAGACCTTCTGAGATACGAGATCGCAGAAGGAGTGGCAGCCTTCTCCACAACCATCGACGCCGTGCTTCCCTTCCCTGTGACCCAAGCCCACCAGGTCCACTCTGATGAGATTGCAATCATCGACAGACCGGGACTTGCCCGGGAAGATCTAGAAGGAATCGACGCGCTGATGACTGACAGAAGAGGGATCGCAATCGGAGCCAGGTCAGCGGATTGCGTCCCGGTGCTTCTGCACGACCCTGTCCATGGCGCCGTTGCTGCAGTCCACTCCGGATGGAAAGGGACAGTGAAGAAGATTGCCTCAAAGGTCATCGGCAGGATGCATGAAACTTATGGCACGGAACCGGGAGACCTGCTGGCAGTGATCGGGCCGAGCATCGGGCCGGACAGTTTCCAGATCGGACAGGAAGTCGCAGACGCTTTCTGCAAGGCCGGTTTTCCGATGGACGAGATCCTCTCGGACAGAGGAGATAAAGTTCAGGGGACGATGCTGGGAGGCCTTCACCTGGATCTATGGAAAGCCAACAGATGGATTCTGGAACAGGCAGGTACAAGCCCCGGGAACATCCTCGTTGCAGGAACTGACAGCTACACGGACAAGAGGTTCTTCTCTGCGCGCAGGGATGGCATCGGCTGCGGAAGGACAATCAATGCGATAATGCTCATTTCTTGATCACGAGATCGTCTCCCGTGTCCTCGAGCTCGAAGAAATGCGCTCTCTCGAGTCCTCCCGAATTCGGAGAATGGAGGGTGAGATAGATCTTTCCGTCACTCTCCCTGAAGACCATTCCATGGCCGCCGTCCTTGTAGAAAAGAGGCTCCTCACGATGCTTCCATGGGCCGGAGATCCTGCCGGTTACAGACTCTGAAACACCGAGAGCATAGCCTTCCTTTCCAATGCTGGACCACAGCATGAGAAGCTTGCCATTCTTCGTCCGATACAGGAACGGACCGTCAGTCACAAGGATTTTCCCGCTTACCCATGGAGCCGCAGAAGCACAGAAAAGGCGCATTGGCTCGCCGTCAGGAGCGGAAAGGTCCTTCTTCAACTTGCGGATGACCATCTCGCCATCGACTGTCTCGACCCATTCATGGCAATAGACCATCCATGGCTGCCCGTCCTCGACCCAGAGGGTTCCGTCCAGACACATCTGGTCCTGAGGTGTGAAAGGGACTTTGTCAAAAGCCTTGAAAGGGCCTTCAGGCGACTTGGACCAGAACACCTGGGTCCCGCGGAAAAAGTACGCAGGATTTCCCTCCTTGCCTTTCTTCCAGATGAGATCAGTGTTGATGGTGGCGAAGATGTAGTATTTTCCTTTGTACCTGTGAACCTCAGGAGCCCAGACGGTGCCGTTGATCCAGTTGTCTTCAGGAAGAGTGAGGACCCTCTTCGGGCCTTCCCAGTTCTTCAGGTCGGTGCTCTTGAAGACTTCCACTCCGCCAAGCGAGCCTCCGGAAGAAGCAAAGACATCATCCGTTGCACTGCGATAGAGATAATAGACGCCATGGGCCTCATCGACGACCACGAACGGATCCCTTATGTAAAGATCCTCGGTCCGGACCGTCTGCCCGAAAAGAGAAAAGCATGCAAGGAAAAGAGCCGGAACGGCGGCAAGATGGAATCTGGACATATTCATTGTTTTATCAGATGGAACTTTCAACTGGTTCAATTGCGCTGGAGCAGCCTGACCGGTCCGATGAGACCTGAAGGAAGGAGAGCATCGGATGCAGAGTAGAACTTGTGAGGAGTGAGGGTGTATCTGGTGGCGCCGGGCTGCTCGTCGCCTATTATCCGGTTGACCCAGAGATTTGTGACGCGGACCACGAGGGAATTCTCACCCTCCCGGAGAGCATCGGTGATGTCACATCTGAAAGGTGCCTTCCAGAGGACGGCCACCCTCTCACCATTGACAAGGACTTCAGCAAGGTTCTTCACCGTGCCGAGGTCAAGGATGACCCGACCCTGTGCAGAAGGAGCCATGATGGTCTTTGAATATTCAGCCGTGCCTGAGAAATACCTTATTCCATCATCTTCTGATTCAGGCAGGGAAACAAGGTTCTCGAACACTGCCTCCTCCGGAGCGCCCCTGTTTTCCTGGAACCTTACATTCCACGGACCTTCAACAGAAGCGATGACGGTCTCGGTGACTGCAGGAAGCGTCCTGACGGTCTGGTCGGTCTTTCCGGAGAAGACGACGAACACTGCATCATGGGGCAGCATTTCAAGAGATACATCGGTCCTGCCGCCCTCCATCTTGTAGGACACATCCTCGACAAGACCGGTCTCAGCATGCCAGAGCCTTGGCTCAAGGCCGGAGACCCTGAAAGAAACCACGGCATCCATCGGATCGCCTGTCGTGTTGCTCACCCAGTAGATCTGAGAGTCTCCAAGGTTCCTGTGCACGAAGGCAAGCCCTTCCGGCGCATCCCAGTCCTTTGCTACCGAGCCGATGGCATCCTCCGGAGTAGCAGTCACGTTTGCCCTGCCGCTGCCCCAGATTTCGGACACGAGCGAATCGAATTCTTCCTTTGAGTCTTTGTTGCTTGCCATGATGGTCGGGGCGGCACCGGCTATGCGTGCTCCCCTGTCGGCCAGTTCGGCCAGTTTTCTGAGGACCTTCACTGACATTATGTCCACATTGCGGCCCAGCCAGAGCACCTCATAGGTGTTTCCAGAAGGAGCGATGAGCTTTCCATCCCGGACCTTGAGCTCGAGAAGACAGGAAGGATTGATGTAGTCGAAGCCATAGCCCGCAGGGACTTCCGGAGCTGTGATGCCGTATTCAGAGCAGATGTTCGAGTCCTCTCCGTAATAGACAAGGAAATCGCCTTTGAAGGATCCCTGCTGGAGAAGATAGGAAGTCCTTGCCATGTAGTCCACCCAGCAGCCGGCCAGATGAGCCCAAGTCTCGTGACGGTTGAACCACTGTCCGTAGATCTGGAGTCCCAGTCCCGGGACCTTGTCGTCGCAAGGCTGGTGGGCGCTTTCATGGATGACCACGCGGTTGACGCCGCCCGCGAACTCACGGTCGATGACAGGCTTGAGGTTTTCAGGGCAGAATGTGTAGGCCCTCTTGTTGTACCCCGGAGAAGTGAGAGACTCGCAGGCGACCAGATTCTGACCATAGAGATGGGCTACCGAAGCCGACTCGCGTACGTCCGCATCCGCCATCTCATTCTGGCAGCCCCATGGAATCCTGTAAGGGACCCAGGTGGCAGACATCGGGATCGTGGCAGTCCGCTTGATGTCCATTCCGTCGGAGACGAAGACCTTTCCATTCTCATGGGCCTCGGTGTAACGGCCCTTCATCCCATATTCAGAGACAATGCCGTCCAGCCTCGAATAGTTGTCGGAGAAAAGCTTCCCCAGCGTCATCCTGAAGTCCCAGAGGAAGCGTTCTGTCTGTTCGGAATCACCGATGACGACCCCGGCGAGAGCCGGCAGCCATGGAAGCAGGTCGTAGCCGTTCTGCTCCTTGAAGAACTCGGCGAGTCTCGGGGTCCAGTTCTGGGCCTGAGCCTCGTAGCTGTCATTGAGAAGGTACTGGATGCCCTTCTGTCCGATCTTTCCATCTGAAGCCTCACGGTACATGTCGAGATAGTGTCTGAAATAGGCAGTCCAGGCATCAGGGTCGAGCTTGTCAACCTCGAGTCCTGTAGCCTCCGGAGGAGCCGGATGGTTCTGCTTGCCCGTCAGCGAGGCGCCCATCCGGAAGATCATCCACCTGCCGGCAGGAGCTTCCCAGTCCAGGACGCCATCCTTGAAGCAGCCTGTCAGGTCAACAGGAGCATCACATCCCCGGAAGGATGGTGTGCGGAAATGATTGAGGTCGAAAGGAGATGCAAAGGCCGCCTTGTCAGGAGCCATCATCACCTGACCGATTGGAGACAGGGAGAACTCATTGATCCTGGTCTTCGAAGGATAGCTGAGCCTGAAGGACTTCGCAGTCACTGCAGGGAACGAGACGGTCTGATAATGCACGGTGTTGGATGGAATTCTCGCGATCTCGCGGAATGCCACTCCGTCGTCGCTTGCCTCCAGGACTGCAGACGTGTCCGCTGGCTCGTCACGCCACCAGCTGCGGTCCCTCTGGTCGGAGACCGTTGCCGAACAGATGGTCTTCGGGGTGTCAAAGGAACAGACGATCCAGGAAGCGGCAGTACCTGTAAGCATGTCATCGTCCGTGAGGTCCGCAAGACTCGCCTCTCCGTCGGAAGTCAGGCTGGCGCCCATCTCCTCGAGTGTCGAATAGTCTTCCGGCAGTTTCACTGCCAGGACAGCGATGTCCTTGTACCAGCAGTCCTTGCCGGCGCCGTTGGGATTGTTCAGGAAATTGCCAGAAGCCGAATATCCTTCCGGAAGGGTGAGGCTCACATGCCTTCCTCCATCGACGACGACCTTTCTCCAGACAATCTTCTTCATAGCATCCTCGGGAGTGACCCAAGGACCACCGGTGGAGCTCCATCCAGGCGAACTGGCGACCGTCACTGACATGTCCAGAGAGTCAGCTACGTCGATGGCATAGCGGAATGCATCCTTCCATCCTTCATCCATGTAGATGAGTCTCTTGTCGACAATCGGCTTGATGTCGAGAGCGGCATCGAAATGATGGAAGCCTCCGATTCCGGAATTCTTCATCCAGGTGATGTCCTTGAGGATTCCATCCTTGGTGATGTTGCCGTTCATCCAGTGCCACCAGACCTGCGGCCTGGCCTCTGAAGGCGGGTTGGCGAAATTCTCCTCGAGTCTGCTGACCTGGATCTTGCTTCCGCTCGAACATGACATCAGCATTGCTGCTGACAGAGCGATGGCGATGACTGATCTGTACATAACGTTTTCCTGTTGCAAAGTTTTTCAAATATATGAAAAACACTTTGTTTTTGCTATCTTTCTGCCATGACAAAAGACAGAATAGACAGAAGCATCCACCCTGAAGCCAGCACGTCGGTCAGCGCCGACCTGCTGGACTATGTCAGAAAGAACATCCTCCCGATGTATGACAGTTTTGACAAAGGGCACAGGAGAGACCATGCAGAACATGTCATCGCCCAGGCTCTCGCACTCAGCAGGCACTACGATGTCGATCCGGACATGGTCTTCACAGCGGCAGCCTACCATGACACTGGTCTGTGCGAGGACAGGAAGACGCACCACACGGTCTCTGCAAGGATAGTACGCTCGGACAAGAATCTCGAGAAATGGTTCTCGCCTTCCCAGATCGAGGTGATTGCCGATGCCGCTGAAGACCACAGGGCATCCTCGGGACACGAGCCACGGACGATCTACGGAAAGATCATAGCTGAAGCAGACAGGCAGATAATCCCGCGGAAAGTCATCGAAAGGACCATTCTCTACGGCCTTGACCACTATCCCGAGCTGGACATGGAGGGACATTGGCAGAGGACTCTGGAGCACCTGCATGAAAAGTATGCCGAAGGAGGGTATCTGAAACTATGGATTCCGGAATCGGAAAACCGGCTGAAGCTGGAGGAGCTGAGAGCCATCATCAGGGATGAAGAAAATTTGAGGAAGATATTCGAAGAAATATTCGCATCCGTCAGGTAAAAAGGATTAAATTTGCAATCCAGTACAACAGAATGACATGAAGACAGACATTGAAATCGCCCGCGAAGCGAGCATGAAACCCATTTCCGAAATCGCCGATGCTCTCGGCATACCTCAATCAGAGACAGAACCCTATGGTCGCTACATCGCCAAGGTGCCTTACAGCCTCATCGATGAGGACAAGGCACGCAAGTCCAGACTTATCCTGGTGACAGCGATCACTCCGACCAAGGCCGGAATCGGCAAGACTACAGTTTCAGTGGGTCTTGCCCTTGGAATGGCCAAGACTGGCAGGAAGGCTGTCCTTGCGCTTAGGGAACCATCCCTTGGACCATGCTTCGGGATGAAGGGTGGAGCAGCAGGAGGCGGCTACGCCCAGGTCCTTCCGATGGAGAAGATCAACCTGCACTTCACAGGTGACTTCCATGCCATAACGACTGCCAACAACATGATCTCAGCCTTGCTGGACAACTACATCTACCAGCATCAGGCCGAAGGCTTCGGGATGAAGCAGATTCTCTGGAAGAGAGTCCTGGACATCAACGACAGGTCTCTGAGGCAGATCGTGACAGGGCTCGGACCTCACACCAACGGAGTTCCTCAGGAGGGAAGCTTCGACATAACTCCTGCTTCAGAAATCATGGCGATTCTCTGTCTTTCAAAGGATCTTGAGGATCTCCAGAGGAGGATCGACAACATTCTTCTCGGCTACACGCTCGAGAACAAGCCTTTCTTCGTAAAGGACATGGGTGTCGGCAGCGCAATCACGGTGCTTCTGATGGATGCGCTGAAGCCGAACCTCGTACAGACCACCGAAAACACTCCTGCATTCATCCACTGAGGTCCTTTCGCCAACATAGCTCACGGATGCAATTCGATAATCGCCACAAAGATGGCGATGACATTCGGAGACTATGTCATCACCGAGGCCGGCTTCGCCGCCGATCTTGGAGCGGAGAAATTCCTGGACATCAAGTGTCGCAAGGCAGGACTTAATCCTTCTCTCACCATCCTAGTCGCAACTCTCCAGGGACTGAAGATGCATGGAGGCGTACCGGAGACTGAGATCAAGCTTCCGAATGCCGAGGGAGTGGTAAAGGGATTCGCCAACATGGACAAGCACATTGCGAACCTCAAGGGTTTCGGTCAGACGGTTCTTGTCTGCTTCAACAAGTTCGCTCAGGACACCGATGAGGAAATACAGTTGGTACGCGAGCACTGCAAGGAACTCGGTGTTCCGTTTGCGCTCAACAATGCATTCTGCGAGGGTGGTGCAGGCGCTGTAGAGCTAGCAGACCTGGTCGTAGAAACGATTGAGAAGAATCCTTCAGGACCTCTGCAGTTCACATATTCAGACGACATGAGCATCGCTGACAAGATCGCTGCTGTCGCAACGAAGATCTACGGTGCCACTTCAGTCAACTTCTCGCAGGACGCGCGCCGCAAGATGGCCAGGGCTGAGGAACTCGGCTACGGCAGTTTCCCTGTCTGCATCGCAAAGACTCAGTACTCGTTCTCGCAGGATCCGAAGGCCTATGGCGTCCCGGCTCCGTTCGTGCTGGATGTGAAGGATTTCGTAATCAATGCCGGGGCTGAGATGCTGGTTGCGATCGCTGGTGACATCATCAGGATGCCGGGGCTTCCAAAGTCGCCTCAGGCTTTGAGAATCGGCATCGTGAACGGTCAGATCGATGGCCTGAGCTGATTGCGCCATCCTCGGTATCGCATATCCGTCCGGAAGGTTTCGGTTTCTCATATTTGCCTTGGGCGTCCAGTCCGAGAATAGAAAAGCAAGTCAGCAGTCCGGACTGAAAGCCTGGACTGCTGAATATTTGTTTGGACATTGCCTCGAAAAAGAAAAAGAGACCGGCAGATTTGCCTGTCTCTTTGTGATGTGGGGTCTAGCAGATTTGAACTGCTGACCTCTTGCCTGTCAAGCAAGCGCTCTAAACCAACTGAGCTAAGATCCCGATTGACGATGCAAAGATAGTAAAACTATTCTTTACCTCCAAATCCCCTGTTCAACAAAGATTGGCTGTCATTTCCTGTCAAGGGTATATTCCTTGCCGGAAGCATCCTCCAGATAGATTGTCTCGCACGCGACGACGCCCTTGTAGCGATACTCGGCCTGGCCGAGATAGTCATGCAGGGTAAAATGCTGCGCAGAACTGTCCCAGTTGACCTTGAAACGGTACGTGTTGACAATCTGGTTGACAATTCCAAGTTCCATGAGGACATCGTTGCTGTCGGCAGAGAAATGAATCATTATGCAGGCCTGCATGTCGGCGGTCTCCCCTGTCACGATGTTGGTGGCATTGGTTTCAAACAGACCCAGCCAATAGGAATTGTCAGTTGTACTGTCCTTCGAGCATGAGCATGCCAGAATCATGGCTGAAAGGATTGACATAATGATTCGAAAGTGCCTCATCTTGTTGATTTTTTATCAGCCAAAGATAAGCAATTTTCGAAACAAATCTTTTCATCGAAGGAAAGAGAAAAGTACATCCTCTCAGAAATCCGCAAATTCGGTGAGCAATACCTTGCTCTTGCATACTGAGAGTTTCTTCGAGCACAGAATGAATTTCCTCAGGCCGGCAGAGAAACAGCCATCCTCGAAAGCAAAACTGCAGGCCGGCAGGATTTTGTTCTGCTTGAGATTGTAAGACCAATAGTGCGACAGGATTCCAAGAAAGGAATTAAGCGAAGCATAGGCCTTGAGACGCTGCTCATCCGCAAGATGCCGCACCTTCGGAAGCATTCTGTCAAATGTCTTCCTAGACACATAGATTCTGAAAGGCTTGACAAAGGCACCGAGAAATTCAGTCCCCATGTAGGCAGAGCCAAGATGAGTCTTGTGAGTGTTTAGCTCCAGTCCGAGATACGTTTCCAGAAAAGAAGACACCTGAGGAATCAATCGGCGAAGCTCTGCCTTCGAGTTGGCTACCACATAGATGTCATCCACATACCTCCCATGCGAAGCGAATCCAAGACTTCTGATGAAACGGTCCAGAGGAGTAA
>R14__coassemble_1667_pt1 | contig 10697 bp, 5 predicted proteins | sample R14__metabat2_high_PE_037 | metagenome-assembled genome bin R14
TTTGTGCCATTGGGGTCTCCCTTTACGTTCTCATACTTGTAACCGGTGCATGTGGCTGCACAGAGAAGGACGATTGCGGCAAGAGCCGCTGAAAAGAATCTTTTCATTTTATTTGAATATGTTGACTGTTTTGATTTTCAGTACTTTGGAATAATCATGCAAACTTACTCAGTCTTCGGCTCAAAACCAAGAAAATCGTATATTTGCAGTCCCGTTCCTAAAACAGCATCCTTCAGACATGGCAAGGCAGAAAGAACATAAGGTGGAAATCCGCAACAAAAGGGCATCGTTCGACTATGAGTTCCTGGAGACTTATGAGGCCGGAATTGTCCTGGTCGGGACCGAAATAAAGTCCATCAGGGCAGGCAAGGCATCCCTGGTGGATTCGTTCTGCTATTTCGTAGGGAACGAGCTTTTTGTCAAGGGGATGAATGTCGCCAAGTATTTCTGGGGCTCCTGGGGTCAGCATGAGCCGCTCAGGGACCGCAAACTTCTCCTGACGAAGAAGGAACTCCGTCATCTGCATCAGAGCGTAAAGGAAAAAGGTCTCACGATCGCTGCCGTCAAGCTGTTCATCAATGACGATGGCTATGCCAAGATGGTGATTGCCCTTGCAAGGGGCAAGAAGGAGTTCGACAAGCGCCAGACCATCAAGGAAAAAGACATTCGCCGCGAAATGGAACGCGGCGAATGATCAGTTTTCAATGTTCCGGAGTCGCTTTCAAATTCCGAAGGCTTCCTTGACCTTTCCCACGGAATCCAGTTCCTCCCATCCGAAGAAGCGGACTTTCCTTTCAACCTCCTTTCCGTCGCGGACGAGTTTCATCATCTTTGAATATGGCTTCCTGCCGAAGTGCCCGTAGGCGGCGGTCGGCTCATAGATAGGGTTGGTCAGTTCAAACTTGCGCACTATTGCTGCCGGCCTCAGGTCGAAGATCTCCTCCACCTTCCTTGCAATGAAGGCATCGGCGTCCTTTGCATCAATCCCTTTCAGAGCCTTGCATTTCATGCTGGCAGTTCCGTAGGTGTTGACCGACACGCTGACCGGTCTTGCCACACCTATCGCATAGGCGACCTGTACGAGCATTTCATCTGCGACACCGGCGGCGACCATGTTCTTTGCAATGTATCTTGCAGCATAGGCTGCAGAACGGTCCACCTTGGACGGATCCTTGCCGGAGAATGCTCCACCGCCATGCGCTCCCTTGCCACCGTAGGTGTCCACGATGATTTTCCTGCCGGTCAGACCGGTGTCACCGTGAGGACCTCCTATGACGAACTTGCCGGTAGGATTGACGTGAAGGATGAACCCATCCTTGAAGAGAGCAGCGGTCTGAGGTTCGACCACGGACTTCACTCTCGGTATGAGAATCTCCAGCACATCCTTCTCGATCTTGTCATGCATGGCCTTGTCGACTTTTTCCTGGCCGTACTTCTTCACAGCATCGGCATAGTTCATGTCTCCAAGTTCCTCTGCGACGAATTCATCATGCTGGGTGGAGACCACGATGGTGTGGACTCTTGTCGGATGGTTCTTCCCGTCATACTCGATGGTGAACTGGGATTTGGCATCCGGCCTCAGATACGGCATCAGTTCCGGGTTGTTGTGACGGATGTCTGCAAGGACCTGGAGAGTGACGTGGGACAGGTAGAGTGGAAGAGGCATGAAATCCTCGGTGTCACGGCATGCGTAGCCGAACATCATTCCCTGGTCTCCGGCACCCTGCTCGTCCGGATTTTCCCTCACTACTCCGCGGTTGATGTCCTGGCTCTGCTCATGGATTGCTGAAAGCACTCCGCATGAGTTGCCGTCGAACATGTACTCGGCCTTGTCGTAGCCGATTCGGTTGATGACTTCACGCACTGTCTTCTGGATGTCCACATAAGCATCCTCGGAGCGGACTTCTCCGCCGACGACGACAAGCCCTGTGGAACAGAAGGTCTCGCAGGCTACCTTGGCATGAGCGTCCTGTCTGAGGAACTCATCGAGCACTGCGTCTGAAATCTGGTCGGCCACTTTGTCCGGATGGCCTTCGGAAACGGATTCTGAAGTAAACAGATAGTTCATTTTTTTAGCATTTTTTAAGACTGAGGTTGCAAGCAGGCAAATCCATCCTCAGGTGTTCAATGTTGATTTATGCTGCAAAGGTATTCCTTTTTGCTGAATATGCAAAAGATGAGATGAGGCCATTGTGTGAAATTGCCGGCCACCGTTGAAAAAAAGTAACATCTTTACACTATTTATTTTAATAAAAGCACGAAATGTCATAATTTTGTCAGATTGATTGAAAGCGACGAAAGATAATTTTTTCATTCATTTTATACATCTATGGTTCAATCATTTAAAAAAGGACTTGCAACACTTGTTGCAATCTTTGCAGGAGTCATGGCCTTTGCGCAGGTCACCACTTCGAGTCTCTCCGGCCAGATCTCTGACGAGAACGGTGAGCCTCTTGCCGGTGCTGCAGTCATCGCTGTCCACACTCCTTCCGGAACTCAGTATGCTACCGTTGCAAACGGCGAAGGTCGTTATGTGATCAATGGTATGCGTGTCGGTGGCCCGTACAAGATCAACATCTCGTTCATCGGTATGGGAGAACTCGACTTTGAAGGCATCTCCCTCAAGCTCGGTGAGCCTTATGAACTCAATGCTTCGATGAAGTCCACGAACGAACTCGAAGCTGTCGTCCTCACTGCCGAGGGCTCCTTCAATTCTCACAAGACTGGCGCAGGTGCAAGCTTCAGCCAGAAGACGGTAGAGAACATGCCTACCATCGACAGGAGCATCTATGACGTCGTCAAGTTCACTCCTCAGGCAAGCGTCAACAAGAGCGGCGGTATCTCATTTGCAGGTGCCAACAACCGTTACAACAGCTTCCAGGTCGACGGTGCTGTCGCAAACGACTCTTTCGGACTTGCTTCATCCGGAACCAACGGTGGACAGACCGGTGCCAATCCTATCTCCCTTGATGCCATCGAGGAGATCCAGGTTGTCGTAGCTCCTTTCGATGTCCGCCAGTCCGGCTTCACCGGAGGTGCGATCAACACCATCACAAAGTCCGGTACCAACACTGTGAAGGGTTCTGCATATTCATACCTCTTCAACCAGGATTTCATCGGAACGACTCCTGGAAAGGATGTCGAGAACCGTACGAAGTACCAGGAAGAGACTTCCCAGACCTATGGATTCACCGTCGGAGGTCCTATCATCAAGAACAAGCTCTTCTTCTTCGCATCCGCAGAGTACTACAAGTTCTCCTATCCTAATGTCTATTTCCCGACAGACGGTGATGGCAATGTCTATGCTTCCAAGACCCTCAATTCCGATGTCTGGTACAACGGTCAGAACCTCGGCAATGTCTTCAACGCCACCATGGCCCAGGCCATGATCGACCATTACGAGAAGACCTACTACAATGGTCAGAGCACAGGTGAGTCATACTCCCAGCATCAGAAGGACACCCGTTCCATCAACGGAATGGCAAGGATCGACTGGAACATCAACAAGACCAACAAGTTCATGTTCCGCTACCAGATCGCCGATTCCTACGCTGACCAGTATGGTTCCGGTTCAAGCACCTACTATTTCAACGGATCTTCCTATAAGCAGGTCAACAAGACCCACACATTCGTCGGTGAACTCAACTCAAGGCTCTCCGACAATGTCTCCAACGAGATGCGTGCAACTGCCGTCCTCGTCCGTGACCATCGTGAGCCTGGCTACAAGGGCGCTACCATGTACATCAAGGACAAGATCTACTTCGACCTTGGAATGGAGTACTCTTCAGGTGTCAACAACATGAACTCCAACACCTACACCTTCACGGACAACCTTTCTATCTTCAAGGGCAACCACAACATCACGGTCGGTACCCATGATGAGGTGTACAACTTCGCCAACGGCTTCATCCAGTACGCCTATGGTGAGTACATCTACAACTCTGTCGCCGACTTCTTCAGCAACACTCTCAACCAGTACGAGTACAAGTATGTCGATCCTGAACTTACCGGTGGTGACACCATGTGGGTCGCCACAACATGGGCAGCCGAGTTCGGTGCCTACGTTCAGGACGAATGGAAGCCTAGCAGGAACTTCACTCTTACCTATGGTGTCCGTGCCGATGTCCCTGTGCTTCTCAACAAGCCTTCCACCAACGAAACTTTCAACGGCAACAACATCGCAAAGATGTTCGACCAGTACACAGGCGTAACTCCGAACGCGACACCGCTCTGGTCACCACGCGTAGGTTTCCGCTGGTATCTCAATGACAACCACAGCTCGCTTCTCCGCGGCGGTACCGGTCTCTTCACCGGCCGTGTTCCTTTCGTCTGGCTCTCCAATGCCTACAACAACACAGGCGTAGAGACAAAGTCAGTCACCATCGCCAAGAAGAACCTTCCTGAGAACATGTACTACGGAAGCGATCCTTACAATGGCGTAGTCAAGGCAGGCCTTGCAAGCGGCGAGGGCGCAGCCCAGACCATCAACACCCTGAGCAAGGACTTCAAGTATCCTCAGGTGTTCCGTACCAACATCGGTTTCGAGCAGACATGGGGTGAGGGATGGAAACTCACCATCGATGCTCTCTACTCCAAGACTCTCAACAACATCTTCTTCCAGAACCTTGCAGTTCAGGAAAGCGGAAACTATGTCTATGGCGCATCTGCCGCTTCTGCCTACAATGCCGACGGCAGCATCAACATGGACAAGGTCGCTCCTTACTATTCAAGCATCAAGGCTGACGACGGCAATTCATATTCAGCAATCGTCGCCCTGGGCAACACCAACAAGGGTTACTCATACAGCGCAAGCGTACAGCTCCAGAAGAGTTTCCGCTTCGGTCTTGACTTGATGGCATCTTACACCTATGGCCATTCATATTCAGTCAATGACGGTACTTCTTCCGTGGCTTATTCCAACTGGAAGTACAACTACTCTGTCAATACCAACTCTCCTGAGCTGTCATACGCTCTGTTTGACAAGCCTCACAAGATCATGGGCATGATCTCCTACAACTCTCCTGTCTATGGCAAGAGGTTCGGAACAAACGTCGTCCTCACCTATGAAGGCGGCAGCGGCCAGAGATTCTCCTACACCATGAGTGAGAAGGTAGATTTCAACGGTGACGGCTACATGGGCAACTCACTTCTCTACATCCCTACCCAGCAGGAACTTACCGAGATGCGTTGGGCTACCCCTGCAGATGCTGCCAAGTTCGAGAACTACATCCGTGAGGACAGCTACCTCAGCTCTCATGGTGGCCAGTGGACTGAAAGGTATGCCGGTATGGCACCGTTCGAGCATCACTTCGACCTCCATGTCGGTGAGGATTTCTACTATGACAGGAAGCACAACCGCAAGGTCCAGCTCTTTGTCGATTTCAAGAACATCAGCAACCTCTTCAACCGCGGATGGGGTCTCTACTATGCTTCTGCCTACAACAGGACAATCCTTCAGGTCACTTCAATCGAAAAGGATGAAAAGGGCAACATGACTCCTACCTATGCTTGGAACGACTACACAGTCACTCCTTCTGATTTCTACTCAAGGTGGAGATGTCAGTTCGGTATCAGGCTCACATTCTAAAATCGAAATGCAATGAAGAACATTTTCAAATCCATACTCGCAATCGTTGCAGGTGCAATGGCATTTGCTTCATGCGCTGACCATGACACAGTGCTCCTGAGCGACCAGCAGGTCAGTCTCAGCACTGACAAGATTTCATTCGCTGCACGTCCGGAGGCTTCCAAGACCGTCACAGTCAACCTTGACGGTGACTGGATTGCCATCCTTCCTTCCGAGTGTGACTGGCTCACTGTCGAGCCTTCATACGGCAGCGGAAAGACAGAGGTGAAGATCACCGCTGCTGACAACCTCGACGGCACAGGCGCTCTGGCCGGTCCAAGGTCAAGCCAGGTAAACTTCACGACCACTGCAGGTACCACAGTCCTCGGAGTCAGCCAGATGGGTGACATCACCAAGCTCAGTTCCAAGACCTATACCCGCGTGAAGGATGTCACTCCTGGCGCCACCTACCTTCTTGTGGTAAAGAACGGCAGTGAATACTATGCCGGGACACCTGTCCCTACCACCAGCACCTATGCTTATCTGACCAAGAAGGATATCACCGCTAACGTTCAGGACGACGGTACCATCGTCATGCCTGACGGCTCCTATGGATTCACATTCGAGCCTTCAGGCGAGAGTGGCAAGTACAAGATCTGCCAGGCAGACCTCGAGTACCTCTGGCAGAGCGCTTCCTACAACAACTTCTATACTGACTTCGAGCCTACCGAGGGCTATCTCTGGACAGTCGAGCCTCAGGATGACGGTACGGTCATCATCAAGAACGATCTCGACAAGTGGCTTCAGTACTCAATCAGCTACAGCAGTTATGGCGGCTACAGTGCAACTCAGGACAATGCTCTTCTTCCTTACCTCTATGAGAATGCAGACAAGGCTCTTGTAGTCAATCCTACAGGTGTCGCTCTCTTCGATGGTGATGATGAAGAGGAATTCCCTATCATCTGTGAGGCTGACCTTGTCGATGTCGTCATCCCTGATGACTGTGACTGGCTCACGCTTATCAGCAATGAGTCTGACGGAACCAAGTCAACTCTCTACTTCAGGTCTTCCAAGAATCCTGACCTTGCCGCCAGGACGACCACTCTGCTCATCGGTTCAGTCGATGCAACTGCAAGTGTCGTCGTTGAACAGCCTGCAAGGGCCATCACCGAGAATGACATTCTCGACAAGACCGTTGCAGAGTTCAATGCCTGTGAAGTCGGGAACATGTTCTACCGTGTCACTGGTGTCATCAGCAAGATCGCGGATGCATCGAAGGGCCGTTTCTACATCAAGGACTACACTGGTGAGACTTATGTGTACAATATGAGCGGCTTCGCTGATTCCGGTGCAAAGGTCAATGACATTGTCACCATCGTCGGAAAGCGTGCTCAGTACAACACCACTATCGAGATGACCGAGGCCAAGTTCGACCAGGTCATCCCTGTCACCACCGTAACTCCTACCGAATTCGTCGCGAAGGAGGACAGCAAGGAGGTGTGGTACTGCACCACCGGAATCGTCACCACCATCGACAATGCTACATATGGCAACATCCACATCACGGATGGCACTACCGAGATTTATGTCTATGGCCTCTATCCTGGCTATGGCGCAACAGGTGACGCAAAGAAGAATTTCATTGCGTCTGCCGGCATCTCTGTCGGTGATGAAGTCACTGTCATCGGTTACAATGACACCTATAAGGGTACCATTGAGTATTGCGGTGGAGTCTATGTCAGCCACAAGAAGCACAATGTGCTTACAATCACTGTTGACGGACTGCCTTCAGCTTATCCTGCAACCGAGACCGCAGTCTCGCTTGCGGGTGAAACTTTCAACATCCTCAACGTTGCGAATTTCGGCAGTGGAATCCAGTTCAAGAAGGGAGGCTCGTACATCTCTGCAGCTAATCCTTTCAACTCAAAGATCTCTTCAATAAGGGTCAACAATGCTTCAGGCAAGACATGGTATCCTGCCAACATTGAACTGACCGCCGAATCTGATGTGATCGCAGCAAAGTCTGACGACAACGGTTCCACCTATGACCTTTCCGGAGGAAACTACAATACCTTCCAGGTCAAGAACATTTCCAATTACACGGTGTACGCAGAATCAATCGAAATCACGTTTGCTGAATAAGCCTGATTCCGACACATGGAAGATAGAGGCTGACCCGGGTCCGGGTCAGCCTCTATTCTTTTTGAAAATCATTAAAGTTTGATTTCTCTGCAGAATCTGTATCTTTGTTGACAGGTAATCATTCAGGAACATATTAAATTTCAGAAAAATGAAGATTCAATCAGCATTCGCGGCACTTCTGCTTCTTGTGTCATGTGCTGCACCTAAAGATCCGACAGCTTTTACGCTTAATGCAAATGTGGAAGGACTTGACGGGGAAACTCTCTTTATTCAATACGGCCAGAACGATACAACTTATATAAGTGACTCTGTTGTAGTTGCCGACGGAAAGTTTGTCTATGAAGGTAAAGTAGAGATACCTGCTTCACAGATGATGGTATCTTTGGGCAAGTTGCGTGCTATAACCCGCGAGAGCAAGTTCTCTGCTCTTTGGATTGCTCCTGGCGATATCTCTTTGACTATTGATACTTCAGATTGGCACAAGCCTGTCGTGACAGGTTCTGCCCCACAGCTTGAAAGTGAAGAACTCGCGAACCTTGGAGACAAGACTTTTGCAGATTTCGTCAAGGAACATCCGGATTCATACGTGGCTGCTTATCAGATGCGCTTCAATGTAGGCAGAAACAGTTATGAGGAGAATCTTGAGATCTACAATAGCTTCAGCGAGAACATGAAGCAGAATCATGAGGCCATTAAGGAACTCAAGGCAGAGATAGACGTCCTTGCAAAGGTTCAGCCAGGCGCAGAGGCTCCAGATCTCGTAGGCCCGGATCTCTTCGGCTCAGCCAGCGGGGAGGGTAAGGATATTCAGTTTGCTGATACCATACGTCTTTCAGACTATCGTGGCAAGGTGGTCCTTGTCGACTTCTGGGCATCATGGTGCAAGCCTTGTCGTGCCTCAATGCCGCATGTCCTGGAGTGTTACAAGAAGTATCATGACAAGGGCTTAGAGGTCTTCTGCGTGGCCGATAATGACAGCAATCCGTCGCAGGCCATAGAGGCTGCTCGGGAAGATGGTACCACAGTTTTCCATCACACTAAGCGTGGTCTTGTCTTCAATGGTCGTAAGGCAGATATGAGCAAGGACATAAGCAAACTCTACGCTGTGCATTATCTTCCTACCAAGTATCTTGTTGACCGCGAAGGAAAGATAGTCGGTAAAATTGGAGACGATGCCGAACTTGACAAGGCTCTTGAAGAACTTTTCAAGTAATTGCTATTCAGCAAGAATATTGTAATGAGCACACTAGCCTTGATCGGCGGTTGTGCTGGAGACTGGCTCTACAGTGTCCTGTCTGACATTCGTCGTCCATATCTGAAGATGCTCGGTGATTTTGGCAGGAAGCAGGGGGGCTGTTCACAGACAGCTCTCACATATGCGCCAAGATTGCGCTCATCGTGCGGAAAGTATATGCTCTGAGAATTGCCCCATAGTTTCCGATGCAGCTGTCCCAATATTGGGAGGGATTATATTTTGTATATATTTGTATATCCGTAAAGGTTTGGAAGTCATGAAAAAGAGTCTCGCGTCGCTTGTCCTTGGTGCAGCGCTTTCCTTCAGTGCATTTGCTCAGAATCCGATCTCTCCTATGGGAGTCTACATTGCCGATCCTTCTTCAAGAGTCGGCCCCGATGGCAGATTGTACATCTATGGATCCCTTGACAAGACACAGGGAGTATATTGTTCAAATGAGTATCATGTCCTGGCGTCTGAAGATCTCTGCAAATGGGACCTTTACAGGCGGACTTTCTCATGGAGCACAGACCTGTATGCCCCGGACTGCATAGAAAAAGACGGGAAATATTACCTGTATTTCGACACCCCTTCGGGCAACGAATGGGTGGCAACCGGTGACTCTCCTGCTGGTCCATTCTCGGGAGGAGAAATGATAGAAGGACCGATGCAGATCGATCCGAATGTCTTCATTGACACCGACGGACAGGCATACTATTACTGGGGGCAGTTCTCAGGCAAGGGGGCCAGGATGAATCCTGACATGAAGTCGATAGACCGGAATTCCATCGTCCGCAATCTGGTCAATGAGGAAAATCACCATTTCCATGAAGGCAGCTATGTAGTCAAGAGAGGAGACTGGTACTACTATACTTTTGCTGACATCAGCCGCAGAAACAGGCCTACATGTATCGGCTATGCCATGAGCAGGAACCCTCTCGGCCCTTATGAGTACAAGGGAGTCATCATAGACAACTATGGCTGCGATCCGGAAAGTTGGAACAACCATGGATCCATTGTCGAGTTCAACGGAAAGTGGTACGTCCTTTACCATCGTTCGACACATGGATGCCAGGCCATGAGAAAAGCTTGCATAGAACCTGTTTCGTTCAGGGAAGACGGAACTATCGTGGAAGCCGAGATGACCAGCCAGGGTGCGGCCGGTCCTCTTGATGCCTTTGCAAGGCTCGATGCGGCAAGAGTCTGTCTCAGAGATGGGCACTGCAGAGTCCGGCTCATGGAAGGAAGCCTTGACAGAGAAGAACTGGGCGGCATACATGGAAACGACGCTGCTGCTTACAAATATCTTGACTTCGGCAGGAAAGGGGCCGGAAGCATCACTCTGAAGGTGAAGTCTCACCAAGGAGGAACAATCCTTGTCCATGCTGACAGCAGGGATGGAAAGGTCATCGGCAAGGTAAAGGTTCCTGCAGACACAGACTGGATGACTGTCACTTCAAGAATCAGGAGATGCAGAACCAGAGGCATACATGCCATCTGGCTGACATTCGATGGACTGATAGATCCGCAGGATGCAATAAAGGCTGCCGAGAAAGCCGAACAGGACAGAGTCGGAACTGACTTTTCGGCATACAAGCAGATTCTTGAATGGAGAGAGACGGGAGGAGAAATGCCGGAAGCTGTCAAAGCCGACATGCAGGCGCATGAGGAAGAAAGCAAGGAAGAAGATGCCACTCCTGAAATTGAAGACGTGGCAGGGCCAAAAGCAGAGGCTGATGATTTTGAACTCATGCG
>R14__coassemble_1678_pt1 | contig 10619 bp, 10 predicted proteins | sample R14__metabat2_high_PE_037 | metagenome-assembled genome bin R14
CAACAAAACCGCAGTTCAAAACCTGTTGACCTATTCCCACTCGATCGTTGCCGGCGGTTTTGAAGAAATGTCGTACACGACTCTGTTGACTCCCTTCACCTTGTTGATGATTTCATTGGAGACGTCTGCAAGAAAATCGTATGGGAAGTGGAACCAGTCTGCTGTCATCGCATCGGTCGAAACCACGGCCCGCAGAGCGACAGGATTCTCATAGGTCCTCTCGTCACCCATGACTCCAACGCTCTTGACAGGAAGGAGTATCACTCCGGCCTGCCAGATTGCATCGTAGAGATTTGTTGCTTCTGTCCTCGGATCGGATGCGGAAGGCAGATGGAGAGAGGTACAGTCGTAGTTCCTCAGACCTCTGATGTAGATGTCATCAGCTTCACGAAGCACTCTGAGCTTTTCTTCAGTGATGTCACCGATTATCCTGATGGCGAGTGACGGTCCTGGGAACGGGTGTCTTCCCACCAGTTCCTCCTTGATCCCCAGAGCCCTTCCGACTCTGCGGACCTCGTCCTTGAAGAGCATCTTCAGAGGCTCCAGCACCTTCAGGTTCATCTTCTCAGGAAGGCCTCCGACATTGTGGTGGGACTTGATCTTGGAGGCGATACCTTCTATGCCTGCCGACTCGATTACATCAGGGTAGATCGTCCCCTGGGCGAGCCAGCGTGCATTTTCTATCTTTCTGGCGTATTTCTCGAAAGTCTCGACAAAGAGCCTTCCGATGATTTTCCTCTTGGTCTCCGGGTCTGTGACACCTGCGAGTTCTGAAAGGAAATCCTTGGCTGCATCAGCTCCCACTACATTGAGTCCCATGTCCTTGTAGGACTCGAGCACGTCTTCATATTCATTCTTTCGGAGAAGTCCGTTGTTGACAAAGATGCAGGTCAGGTTGCTCCCTATCGCTTTGTTGAGGAGCACTGCCGCAACTGTCGAGTCGACTCCGCCGCTGAGTCCCAGGATCACCTTGTCGTCACCGACCTGGGCCTTGATGTTCCTGACTGTCGTCTCGATGAATGAGTCCGGCGTCCAGTCTCCCTTGCATCCGCAGATTCCGAGGGCAAAGTTGCCGAGAATCCTGGTACCTTCAGTGGTGTGGAAGACTTCCGGATGGAACTGCACGGCATAGGTCTGTTCTCCCTTGAAGTGGAAGGCCGCATTCTCCACGCTTTCTGTCGAGGCGATGACTTCAGCCCCTTCAGGAAGCCTTGAAATGGTGTCTCCATGTGACATCCAGACTTGTGAAGTCGGTGTGACATCTTTCAGAAGTGGTGAGTCGGATGCTTTTACATCCATCATTGCCCTGCCGTATTCCCTCGCTATCGATCCTTCCACATCTCCGCCGAACCTGTAGGCCAGGTACTGGGCGCCGTAGCATATTCCCAGGAGAGGGAACCTGCCTTTGATTCCGCTCAGGTCGATCTGCGGAGCGTTTGCATCCCTTACGGAGCATGGACTCCCCGAGAGTATCACTCCCTTCACGTCAGAACCCATTGCCGGGACCTTGTTGAAAGGGTAGATCTCGCAATAAACGTTCAGTTCGCGCAGGCGCCGGCCTATCAGCTGCGTCACCTGTGAACCGAAATCAAGAATTATGATTTTTTCTGCCATTTGTGATGGTTTTTCCTTGAAACAAAGATACTAATTATCCATCATTTTTCCCGTCTTGTGCCTCAATTGTGGAAAAATAGTGCGCAATGGTTGAAAATATTGTTGAAATATGAATATGATTTGAAAGATTATGCATATATTTGCAATGTTTTTGAATATTTATGCTTTCATCAATGAAAGGGAAACAAGAAAGACACAGACTCATCAGGCAGATAGTGAGAGAAAATACGGTTTCAAGTCAGGAAGAACTGTCTTCCTTGCTTGAAAAGCGTGGTCTTGCTGTCGCTCAGGCCACTCTTTCCAGGGACATGCGTGAACTCAGGATCATGAAAGTCCACGAAGAAGGAGGGTATTGCTACCGTCTCGGACAGAGTGCCCGCCCGAAGTCCGTCGTCTTCGATGCTTCTGCATCGGACAGCATAGAAAGTTTCGAGATTTCCGGCCAGATGGCCGTGATGAAGACCCGTCCTGGACATGCTGCCATGATCGCTTCGGTGATCGACGGGAATGACCTTCCTCAGGTGATGGGTACAATAGCGGGGGACGACACCGTCCTGCTCGTCCTCAGGGAGGGTATCGATGCGGAAAGTCTTGCCTCTTCGGTCTGTTCTCTTTTCAAAGGCCTCGAGCATAAGCAGATAATGTAGAAATACAACATAACATGACAATAGAAGATTTGACTGTGGAGGTGGCGTCGGAGAAGCACCTCAAGTACGTAGATGAGATTCTCAAGACAATCGAAGATGCCGCAAAGGTGCGTGGAACCGGCATAGCAAAGAGAAAACCTGAATATCTTGTCCAGAAGATCAACCAGGCCAAGGCTGTCATCGCTCTTTATGGCGACAGGTTTGCCGGTTTCAGTTACATAGAGACTTGGGGACACAAGCAGTATGTCACCACTTCAGGACTCATAGTCCATCCTGATTTCCGCGGGCTTGGGCTCGCCTCCAGGATCAAGGACATGACGTTCACCCTTGCCAGGTTGAGATGGCCGAAGGCAAAGATATTCTCTCTTACCAGCGGAGCCGCTGTCATGGCAATGAACACCAAGCTTGGCTACAAGCCGGTCACATTCGCTGAACTTACTGATGACGAATCTTTCTGGAAGGGATGCGAGGGCTGCATCAATGTCGATGTGCTCAAGCGTACAGGCCGCAAGTACTGCATCTGTACCGGCATGCTGTTCGACCCGGAGGAACATCTCCCAGCTAAGATTCCTCAGGATGTCCTGGAAAGGATAAGGAAGATCGATGCTGCTGATGAGCAAGGTGGCGCTGATGAATGACATTTGAATAAAAATTGAATACAGATATGGAAAAGAAAAAGGTTGTGGTCGCTTTCAGCGGCGGACTTGATACATCTTTCACGGTGATGTATCTCACAAAGGAAAAAGGCTATGAAGTATATGCCGCCTGTGCGAACACAGGTGGATTCAGCAAGGAACAGCTGAAGACCAACGAAGAGAATGCCTACAAGCTTGGAGCGAAATCCTATGTCACTCTGGATGTCACCAAGGAGTACTATGACAAGAGCCTCCGTTACATGGTCTATGGCAATGTGCTCAGGAACGGCACTTATCCGATCTCCGTTTCCTCCGAGAGAATCTTCCAGGGCATGGCGATCGCCCGCTACGCAAAGGAGATAGGCGCTGATGCCATTGCACATGGCTCGACAGGTGCCGGAAACGATCAGGTCCGCTTTGACATGACTTTCCTGGTCATGGCTCCGGGGATCGAGATCATCACCCTTACGAGAGACATGAACCTGAGTCGCCAGTATGAAATCGACTACCTGAATCAGAATGGTTTCCCTGCTGATTTCAAGAAGCTGAAATATTCCTACAATGTGGGAATATGGGGTACTTCGATCTGTGGCGGTGAGATACTGGACTCGAAGCAGGGGCTTCCTGAATCAGCCTACCTCAAGCAGGTCGAAAAGAGCGGAAGCGAAGTCGTCGCTCTCAAGTTCAAGGAAGGACAGCTTGTCGGAGTCAACGGTGAGGAATTCGCAGACAACGTCAAGGCCATCCAGAAAGTCGAAGAACTTGCCGCTCCTTATGGAATCGGACGTGACATGCATGTAGGTGACACCATCATCGGCATCAAGGGCCGTGTAGGATTTGAGGCTGCAGCTCCAATGCTAATCATTGCAGCCCACAAGTTCCTTGAAAAATTCACTCTCAGCAAGTGGCAGCAGTACTGGAAGGACCAGGTGGCTAACTGGTATGGAATGTTCCTTCATGAGAGCCAGTACCTTGAGCCGGTCATGAGAGACATCGAGGCAATGCTCGAGAGCAGCCAGCGCCATGTCAATGGTATCGTCACCATGGAACTTCGCCCTTACGGTTTCCAGACAGTCGGAGTCGATTCTCCTGATGACCTTGTGAAGAACAAGCTCGGAGAGTATGGCGAAGGTGCCAAAGGATGGACTTCCGACGATGCCAAGGGCTTCATCAAGGTCACATCGACCGCTCTCCGCGCATACTATCTCAATCATAAGGATGAAGGTGAACAACTGGAAAAGGAATTGTAATGCTCTCTGACAGAAAAATAAAGGTCGGCATAATCGGCGGCGCGGGCTACACTGCCGGCGAACTCGTCAGGATCCTGGTTAACCATCCTGCCGTCGAGCTGACGTTCGTCCATTCGACCAGCAACGCAGGCAACAGGCTCTGCAGCGTCCATTCCGGACTGATCGGGGACACCGACATGACATTCAGCTCTGAATATGACCTCAATGCAGTGGATGTCGTCTTCCTCTGTTCCGGCCATGGAAAGAGCACGGCATTCTGGTCCGAAAATGCAAGACCTTCCGGTCTCAAGGTGGTCGATCTGGCACAGGACTACCGTGATGAGAGCGAAGGGTATGTATATGGACTTCCTGAAATCAACAGGGACAGAATATGCAAGGCTGACCTGGTCGCAAATCCAGGCTGCTTTGCGACTTGCATCCAACTCGCTCTGCTGCCGCTTGCCGCATCCCGCAGGCTGACCGGCGAGGTCAACATCACTGCCATCACAGGATCCACCGGAGCAGGTGTAAAGCCAGGCGCAACCACTCATTTCAGCTGGAGAAACAACAATGTCTCCGTCTATAAGGCTTTCGAGCACCAGCATCTGATCGAGATCGGAATGAATGTGCACAGGCTTCAGCCGGACTATGACAAGTCCATCAACTTCATTCCTGTAAGAGGTGATTTCGCAAGGGGAATCCTTGCCACCGTCTACACTGACTGCGAAATGACAGAGGAAGAAGCCGTCTCTTTCTACAAGGACTTCTACAAGGATGCCGCGTTCACGTTCGTCGCTGATTCCAATGTGGATCTCAAGCAGGTCGTCAACACCAACAAGGCGGTTCTCTCCATCGAGAAGCATGGCGGCAAGCTTGTCGTCAATTCTGTGGTCGACAACCTTCTCAAGGGTGCATCCGGTCAGGCGGTCCAGAACATGAATCTCATGTTCGGTCTTCCTGAGAAGACGGGACTCAACCTGAAGGCATCCGCTTTTTAAAACAAAGATTGAAATGAACCTTTTTGACGTATATTCATTATTTGACGTTACTCCTGTCAAGGCCAAGGGAGCCACGGTCTGGGACGAGAACGGACAGGAGTATCTTGACCTTTACGGAGGTCATGCCGTGATTTCCATCGGACATTCGCACCCTGACTATGTGGCTGCGATTTCAGACCAGCTTGGCAGGATCGGATTCTACTCGAACAGCGTGAAGAATCCTCTTCAGGTCGAACTGGCGGAAAAGCTGGGCAAGGCTTCTGGTTACGAGGATTATTCTCTCTTCCTGGACAATTCCGGAGCAGAATCCAATGAAAATGCCATGAAACTGGCCTCTTTCCACACCGGAAAGGACCGCATCATAGCCTTCCACAAAAGTTTCCACGGACGCACTTCCGGTGCCGTGGCTGTCACAGACAATCCGAAGATCGTATCTCCTTTCAATTCTCATCACAAGGTCACATTCTGCAATCTGAACGATGCGGCAGGGGTTGAGGCTGAACTTTCCAAGGGGGATGTCGCCGGTGTGATCATCGAGGGCATCCAGGGCTGCGGCGGAATCAATGTCCCTTCTCCGGAGTTCATGCGCTCGCTCGAGGCCATGTGCCACAGACATGATGTCGTGCTGATTCTTGACGAGGTCCAGAGCGGGTACGGCCGTACGGGCAAGTTCTTCGCCCATCAGTGGTACGGAATCAGGCCGGACATCATCACGATGGGAAAGGGCATAGCCAACGGTTTCCCATGTGGCGGCATCCTGATATCTCCGAAATTCGAGGCTGTCAAGGGCATGCTTGGAACTACATTCGGAGGAAACTATCTGGCTATGGCCGGAGCCATCGCCGTGCTTGACATCATCAGCAAGGAAAACCTGATCGACAATGCTCTCAAGGTCGGTGACTATCTTCTCGCCAATCTTCCAAAATCGGACAAGATCAAGGAAATCAGGGGAAAGGGACTTATGATCGGAATCGAGTTCAACGGCCCGGTGGCTGAAATCAGGAAGAAGCTTCTTTTCGAGAAGCACATATTCACCGGAGTCGCCGGTTCCAACATGGTGCGCCTCCTCGCCCCTCTCTGCGTGACGAAGGACGACGCTGCCAGATTCATCGAGGCTCTGAAAGACATTTTATCATGAAGACTTTTTTCCACGTAAGTGACATAGGTGACCTGAAGGCTGCGCTCAAGGAAGCGCAGGAGGTCAAGAAAGACAGGTTCGCATGGAAGAGCCTGGGAGAGAACAAGACCATCATGCTTGTCTTCTTCAACAGCAGTCTGAGAACCCGTCTGAGCAGTCAGAAAGCTGCCACCAATCTGGGAATGAACCCGATTGTGCTGAACATCGGCCAGGACAGCTGGAAACTAGAGACTGAACTGGGGGTCGTAATGGATGGCGACAAGGGTGAGCACCTGCGTGAAGCCATTCCAGTGATGGCCAGTTACTGCGACATAATCGGAGTCCGCAGTTTTGCTGGTCTCAAGGATCGTGAATATGACTACAATGAGACTGTCCTGAGGCAGTTCATCGACTATTCAGGCAAGCCTGTGATCAGCCTCGAATCTGCTACCGTGCATCCATGCCAGGCCTTTGCCGACCTGATTACAATAGACGAGTATAAGAAGACAGCACGTCCGAAGGTTGTCCTTTCATGGGCTCCTCATCCGAAGGCACTTCCTCAGGCCGTCCCCAATTCGTTTGCAGAATGGATGAATGCCGCCGATGTCGATTTCGTAATCACAAATCCGGAAGGCTATGACCTCGATCCTAAGTTCGTGGGAAAAGCCATGATCGAGCATGACCAGATGAAGGCTCTCGAGGGAGCGGACTTCGTCTATGCAAAGAACTGGAGCTGCCCGGGTGTCAACAATCCCGATGACTATGGCAAGATTCTCAACTACGACATGGGCTGGACGATCGATGCAAGGCACATGGCTGTCACAAACAACGCTTTCTTCATGCATTGTCTCCCTGTACGCAGGAACATGATAGTCAGTGACGAGGTGATCGATTCTCCTCAGAGCATCGTGATCCCTGAGGCTGCGAACCGTGAGATTTCCGCACAGGTCGTGATGAAGAGAATGCTTGAGGCAATGAAATGATGAAAGAAAAGCTTAACATAGTAAAGGTTGGAGGAGCAATCGTTGAGAATGAGGAGTCAATCCAGTCTCTTCTGATGTCCTTCTCAGCCCTTCCCGGACTTAAGATTCTCGTGCACGGAGGAGGGAAGACTGCCACGCGCGTCGCCTCTCAGCTTGGAGTCGAGACTCAGATGATCGATGGGCGCAGAGTGACCAGCGCAGAAATGCTGAAGGTTGTCACAATGGTCTATGGCGGTCTTGTCAACAAGAATCTTGTGGCGCGTCTTCAGGCTCTTGGTGTGAATGCAATAGGCCTCACCGGTGCTGACATGAACGTGATCATGAGTGTCAAGAGACCGGTGAAACCTGTCAACTTCGGTTATGTGGGTGACGTCAAGTATGTCAATGTGAAGGCTCTTTCCACGATAATCGATGCCGGCGCCGTCCCTGTCCTTGCTCCGCTGACTCATGACAAGGAAGGGAACATGCTCAACACCAATGGCGACACGATTGCCGCATCGGTTGCAAAGGCATTGTCTTCGACTTATGACATAACCCTGACCTATTGCTCCTCGACTCCGGGTGTCATGAGGAATCTTGATGACCCGGACAGTCTCATCCGGACGATAACCAGCAAGGATTTCAACAATCTTGTCGCAGACGGCACCATCTCCGAGGGCATGATACCCAAGCTTGAGAATGCTTTTGAGGCAATCAATTCTGGTGTCTCGAGAGTCGTGATCACGTCAGCTTCCGCCCTTGATGGTGGAACGACGATAATGTCGGATCCGGAAACTGATGACTAGAATCTTTTGACATGGACACTCTTGACCTTCTGAAACATCTGATAAGCATCCCTTCCATCAGCAGGGAGGAAACTGATGCCGTGGATTACATGGAGGCATGGATGAAGGACAATGGCTTCGACGATGTCCGCAGGGTCGGCAACAATCTTTGGGTCGAGTCTGCCCCTGCCGATGACCGTCCTGTCATACTCCTGAATGCTCACATCGATACTGTGAAGCCTGCATCCGGGTACACAAGGGATCCATTCACTCCATCGGTTGAGGACGGACGTCTCTATGGACTTGGAAGCAACGATGACGGCGGTTCTCTGATTGCCCTTCTTGAGACATATTCAAGGCTTAAGGACACGAAGCAGCAGTACCGTCTGATCTATTCGGTCACTGCCGAGGAAGAAGTAAGCGGCAGGGGAGGACTCGATCTTCTTCTGCCTGAGATAGGAAAGGTCGATTTCGGAATCATGGGCGAACCTACCGGGATGCGTATGGCCGTTGCTGAGAAGGGCTTGATGGTTCTTGACTGCACTGCCTTCGGGAAAAGCGGCCATGCTGCCCGCAATGAAGGTGTCAATGCCATCTACAAGGCTCTTGAATCCATAGACTGGTTCCGCACACACGAGTTCGACAGGGTCAACGACTATCTGGGACCGGTCAAGATGACTGTCACGCAGATAAATGCAGGCACGCAGCATAATGTGATCCCGGACAGGTGTACCTTCGTCGTGGATGTCCGTCCGAATGGGATGTACACCAATCCCGAACTGCTTGCCTTGATAAAGGCTGCCGTCCCTTGCGAAGTGAAGGAAAGATCTACAAGAATAGGGAGTTCCCATCTTCCGATGGACCATCCTGCTGTCGTGAAAGGTTTGTCCATGGGACTGGAACCGTTCGGCTCACCGACCACCAGCAACCAGGCGCTCAGCCCTTTCCCGACTCTCAAGATTGGGCCGGGGGAGTCTTCCAGGTCCCATTCTGCGGATGAATATGTCGGACTGGAGGAAATTGATTGCGGAATAGAAACTTATATCAAACTTCTCGACGGGCTTGTGATTCCAGCCCGATAAAAAAAGACTTTACATGAAACTCTGGGACAAAGGATTCAAGGTGGACGATAGAATCGATGAGTTCACTGTCGGCAATGACCGCATTCTCGATCTTCAGCTTGCACCTTATGACATAATGGGCACCATGGCCCATATAACCATGCTCGAAAGCGTAGGACTTCTGTCAAAGGCTGACCTTGACATTCTCCTTCCCGAGCTGAAGTCGCTCTATGCCGAGGCTGAGAAAGGAAATTTCAGGATCGAGGATGACATCGAGGATGTGCATTCTCAAGTGGAGCTGATGCTCACCAGAAGACTTGGGGATGTCGGAAAGAAGGTCCATACGGGTCGTTCGCGCAACGATCAGGTCCTCGTCGACTTGAAACTTTTCGCACGTGCGGAAATCGAGAAGACGGTAAGGAAGGTCGAATCCCTCTTCCATACCTTGCAGGATGCAAGCGAAAGATACAAGGATGTCCTGATCCCTGGCTACACTCATCTTCAAGTCGCCATGCCTTCTTCATTCGGCCTCTGGTTCGGAGCCTATGCGGAAAGCCTTGTGGACGATCTTTCAATGATGAAGGCCGCATGGGAAGTCGTCAATCAGAATCCTCTTGGCTCTGCTGCCGGCTATGGCTCGTCCGCTCCGCTTGACAGGACCATGACGACCAGACTCCTGGGATTTGATGATCTCGACTACAATTCAGTCTATGCTCAGATGACCCGTGGAAAGATGGAAAGAGCCGTGGCTTTTGCATATTCATCGATCGCGGAGACTGTTGGACGGCTGGCGATGGACGGCTGCCTGTTTTCAAGTCAGAACTTCGGCTTCATTCACCTCCCCGATGCACTTACCACAGGCTCCAGCATCATGCCTCACAAGAAGAATCCTGATGTCTTCGAACTTGTGCGTGCACACTGCAACAAGATTCAAGGCATTCCTGTGACGATAAGGATGATCTGTGGCAATCTGCCGTCAGGGTATTTCCGTGACATGCAGATCCTCAAGGAGGCGTTTTTCCCTGTCTTCAAGGAAATGAATGACTGCCTTGACATCGTCGAATACGCTGTCAAGGGGATGGAGGTCATGACCGACACAATGTCTGATCCGAAGTATAAGCTTGCATTCAGCGTCGAGGAGGTCAACCACCTTGTCGAGACCGGTGTTCCGTTCAGAGATGCGTACAGGCAGGTCGCCGACTCTATCAGGCAGGGATCTTTCGAGTATCACGGCACTCTTCACCACACCCATGAGGGGTCCATCGGAAACCTGTGCAATGACAGGATAGCTGCAAAGATGGACCGTGTCCTTTCCGGTTTCGGTTTCGACAAGGTCGCTGCCGCCGTGGAAGGCCTTGTCAGGTAATCCACAGCTTGAAAATCCAATACGGTATTACTGATCACTTCTCCGTCCATGCCGAGGGAGAAGTGATTTCTGTCTGTATCTGCTTTTTTTAGCATTCCAAGTAGTCAAAAAGTCCATTTCCCTATTTCTCTTTCCGTCCGGAATGGCTATCTTTGCAAGATTTATTTAGATAATATGCAGGACATTAGAAACATCGCTCTGATTG